>MDSZ01091748.1_pt1 | contig 20946 bp, 18 predicted proteins | sample 811201 | NCBI WGS metagenome assembly MDSZ01 (sample SAMN05326647, study PRJNA326480) | marine metagenome | isolation source: seawater | place: Indian Ocean: North | collected 2010 | reverse complement strand
GAAAATTAAAGATGCACAAGAAATTCTAGACAATACCATTTAATGTCAAATTCAATCTCAAGAAAGGGTATTATTCTTGCAGCCGGGAAAGGTTCAAGATTATCACCAATAACATTTGCTTGCAGTAAGCAGTTAATGCCAGTATACGATAAGCCCATGATACATTATCCGCTAAGCACTTTAATATTGGCAGATATAAGAGAAATTTTGATAATTACAAATCCAAAAGATAAAGTCATGTTCGAGAAACTATTAGGAAATGGGAAATTATGGGGTTTAGAGATAAGTTATGAAGTGCAGCCAGAACCTAATGGTATTGCAGAAGCTTTTATTATTGGAGAAAAGTTTTTGAATAATTCATCAGTTGCTCTTGCTCTTGGAGATAATTTATTTCATGGAAACGAATTAATAACTAAATTAAAACAAGCTAATCTTATAGATAAAGGTGGAACAATATTTGCTTATCCAGTAGCTGATCCTGAAAGATATGGAGTCGTTGAATTTGATCATTATGGGAAAGTTATTGGATTAGAAGAGAAACCAGTAAATCCAAAAAGTTCTTTTGCCATAACCGGTCTTTATTTTTATGATAATACAATTGTAAGCAAAGCTAAGTCTCTGAAACCCTCAAAAAGAGGAGAATTAGAGATTACAGAAATAAACCAAATGTATTTGAAAGAAGGGAATCTGAATGTTGAAGTATTTGGAAGGGGAATGGCTTGGCTGGATACTGGTACATTTGATTCTTTACACGAAGCATCTTCCTATATAAGGACTTTAGAACATATTCAAGGTCTGAAAGCTTGTTGCCCAGAGGAAATTGTTTGGCGAAAAGGCTGGATAACTGATAAACAACTTAAAGATTTAGCACTGAATTATGGAGAGAATGATTATGGTAATTATCTTTATAGATTGTTAAGCAAAAGGTAATATGTAATATAATTATTTAAATTTTATAAAACTAATTTTACAATTTTACTTTTATTTTGAGTATTTGTTTCCCGATATCAACTAATAGAGTTTTAATTACTGGTGGAGCAGGATTTATTGGAAGCGCACTTATAAGAAAACTTCTAAAGGATACATCTTTAACTATTTTTAATTTAGACAAACTTGGATATGCAAGTGATCAAAATAGCATTTATGATTTATGCCGAAGTTCATCTATAGATATAAAAAAAAGATATAAACTCCTTAAAGTTGATTTAAGGAATAAAGATAAAATAAGAACTGCAATTCAACATTCCGATCCTGATTTTGTTTTTAATTTAGCTGCGGAGACTCATGTAGATCGTTCTATTGAAGATCCTTTTTCGTTTTTTGAAAATAATGTTTATGGAACTTTTAATCTTATTGAAGCTTGTTTAGAACACTGGGAAAAATTACCCACTGAGAGGAAAGCAATATTTAGAGTACACCATATTAGTACAGACGAAGTTTATGGATCTTTAAAAGACAAATCAATGTTTTCTGAGAAAAGTCCATATAACCCAAGAAGTCCATATGCAGCTAGTAAAGCGGCTAGTGATCATTTTGTTAGAGCATGGAACACTACGTATGGACTCCCCATTATAAAAACTAATTGCAGTAATAATTATGGGCCTTGGCAATACCCAGAGAAATTAATTCCATTAGTGATACAAAAAGCTTTAAATAACCAATCAATTCCTTTATATGGTGATGGTAATAATATACGAGATTGGCTTTACGTAGATGATCATATTAATGGAATTTTAATAGCGGCGATCAAAGGAAAAATTGGTCAGACTTACTGTATTGGTGCTAACCAAGAAAAAACTAATAAGGAAGTAGTTATTGCCATTTGTAACTTAATTGATGAATATAAACCCACAAAATTCTCGAGGAAAAATTTAATTACATATGTTGAAGACAGATCAGGACATGATAAAAGATACGCTATAGATTCATCTAAAATAAAAAAAGAACTAAATTGGGAACCCTCTTATGATTTCAATACAGGTTTAAAGAAAACAGTCAAATGGTATCTTAAGAATGTTGAATGGTGTCAAAACGTTCAAAAAAAATCAAAATATTTTGGAGAAAGATTAGGAATCTCCCGTAAATTATCACCATAATCATATTTAAAATATGTTTCAAATTGTTCCTCTTCTTCAAAAAAATATCTCTATTTTTAAAATCTTCTAAGTTATTATATGAGTTTAAAAAATAAAAGAATTTTCGATTTATTAATTACACTATTAATTTTCCCTTTATGGTTAATCATCTTAATAATAATTACAATTTTTCTTTACTGTATAAATCATAGACCAGTTTTTTTTAGTCAATTCAGGGTTGTTTCAAATAGGAGAGAAAAAAGAATTTTTAAGTTTAGATCAATGAATGTTCAAAAAGTTAAGAAATATCTAAATTCTGATACTTTAAAAAAAGAAAGAAAAACAGGATTTACTTCGATAGATCCAAGTACAGGTGTTTATACAAAAATAGGTATTTTTCTAGAATCATTAAAGTTAGTAGAATTGCCAGAAATCTTTCTTGTTTTAACTGGAGATTTATCTATTGTCGGCAATAGGCCTTTACCAGAATATCTACAAAGACAACTAGAAGAAAACTTTCCCCATGCAAAAAAAAGATTACTTACTAAAGCAGGAATTTTTGGAGTAATACAAATGTCAGGTAGACAAAATTTTAATTCAGAAGATAGAGTGAAATTTGAAGTTTTATATTCTGAAATTCAATATTATAATTATAGTTTGAAATTGGATTTGGTAATTACAATAATTTCCTTACTTAGACTCTTTAAATGCCCATTAATTAAAACGCATGATGAAATTCACATGATCTTGAATGATAAATCTTTTAGTACTCTTGGCCTTTTAATTAAAAGAAAAATAAAAGCATCTAGACCAATTAAAAAGTAATTTAAATTAACTTTTTTAAAAATTATTTCTAAAATAATTTTTACAAGTCTCCCATAAGTAGTACTTCCTGAAATAAAAAAACTGAGCCAATTATTTATCAATCTACCTGGGTAGATTATAGATAAATTAAAAATTTTTTCATAATCTACAAATAACTTATTAAATTCTAATTCTGCTTTTTTCTTACTAAAGGAATAATCAGTATTTCTAGTAGAATTAATTAATCCAAGTACTGAAGAAATATATACAATATGAATACCTTTTGAGTATTGAACTAATTCCCTTAATAAATTCAAATCATTTTGCATACTAATTGTCACCTTATCAGGGTTATGGTTTTCTGTTCTGACTCCTCCACTAGCACAAAATATCACAATAAATTTTTCTTGAGATATGTTTCTTTGAATTGATAAATTATTTTTATTTAAAAATTCATGAGAATCATAATAATCTTTAACACAGATATTCAAGTTTTCTTTAATTACAATTTTTTTCAGAGTCTTTATCAAAAGAAAGCCGAGTTTAGTTTTATTTCCTAAACAAATAATATTTCTATATTCATCAAATTTCCTTTTTTTAAATTTAAAAATATGCATTAAAAGTATTTATTTATCCTATTATTACATAATAAAAAACAGGAAAATATAAGCAAAAAAAACTATAAACAATTAAAAACCCTTTTCTATTTCTTCATCGACTTTTGTTCATAAATTTTGCAACTTATCTGAACAAAATAACTAAATTTCAGTAATGCAAAATAAAATCCTGCAAGCCCGTCTCTCCAACCGCCAAAGAAAATATACTGAACAATAAAGTAAATTAATCCTGAAAATGGACTTCCTAATATAAGATACTTTAATTTTTGTTTTCTATTGAAATTACTTGATACTGAAGAATCATTTCTAATTTTTAGATACCTAAATGTTTCCCATGATGAATACTGATTATGTTTTTCTATATATCTTTTTATGCCATTAAAATCTTTATGATCTATTTCAGATTTAATTGATCCTACTTGGCCATTTATTACTGGGTGTTCATGTACTTCCATATCCAGATTACTCCAAAAATTCTCTTCGATTTTTTCGTAACTTCCAGAATTCACTTGAAAAAGTGAAAGTTTTTTCATCTTTATACCTCCTTTTAACTTTTTACCTAAAAAATGAATAGAATAATTAATATAAAAACCTTTATATCTTGTGTAAGGTAGAATCTTCTTAATTTCTGATTTAAAAGAATTTGTTAATATTTCATCTGCATCTAAAAAAAGTATCCATCTAGTTTTGATTTTATAGTTAGCTAAAAACCAATTTCTTTTTTTTGGAAATCTTCCGTTCCATTTAAATTTAATAACTTCGGCGCCCAATGATTCCGCTATTAATGTAGTTTGATCTTCGCTATTGGAATCTATTACATATATATGATCTACAAAATCTTTTCCAATAGCATTTATGCACTCACCAATATGACTCTCTTCATTATAAGTTGGGATAGCTATTGAAAGACTATAATTCATCAAATTAATTACAAAATTTTTTTATTATTATATCTTTTAATCCTTTAAAGCTTTAAAAGTTCTTATAAGTTAAATAAGCTAAGGATTAAGATTTAAAATTAAAAAATATAAAATTATTTATTTATTAATTTTAATGATTTAAAACTCATAAATAAATTTTTATATTTAAAGTAGATTTTATTTATAAATTTGAAGATAATTAAACTCTTTTTACAAAATTATTTGCATTTAATACGAATTCTTGAAAATAAAAATTTGGAAATTATATTGTTCCTAAAGTCCAGATATTAAATCCAATATTTTTCAAATATTCCTTATCTAAAAATATTCTTGTATCAAAAACCCATGCTGGTTTCCTCATTACGGTATAAATTTTTTTCCAATTTAAATTTTTAAATTCATCCCATTCAGTGAGAATGATCACAGCATCAGCTCCTCTTGTAGCTTCTAGAGGTGTTTCAGAAATAAAAATATTTTCTTGATCTTCTTTTGCATCAAGATCTTTTAATATTTGTGATTTATTTACCTTTGGGTCATAAAAAGATAAATTAGCCCCTTCTAATAATAGACTTTTTGAAATATCAATACTGGGAGATTCTCTTGTATCATTAGTATTTGCTTTAAATGAGAATCCAAATACTGCTAATTTTTTATTTGATAATGTCCCAAATAAATTTTTAATTACCAAATATGAAATTCTTTTTTGTTGCCATGAGTTAATATCTACTACTTTTTCCCAATAATCTGCAACCTCATTTAAGTCATAAAATCTACATAAATACACAAGATTAAGAATATCTTTTTTAAAACAACTACCACCAAAACCTGGGCCAGCATTCAAAAACTTATTCCCAATTCTTGTATCAGTACCAATAGCTTTTGTTACTTCAACTATATTTGCGCCTGTAGATTCACATAATGCGGAAATAGAATTTATTGATGATATTCTTTGCGCTAGAAATGCGTTAGCTACGAGTTTAGATAGTTCTGAGCTCCAAAGGTTTGTTGTGATAATTTTTTCTGAATTTATCCAATGTTTATAAATATCAGCAATAATATTAATTGAATCATCATCTTCACCTCCAATCAAAACTCTATCTGGATTTTGCAAATCACTAATGGCAGAGCCTTCAGCAAGAAACTCTGGATTGGATATTATTGAAAATGTTTTCCCACTTTTTGAAGAATTTTCATCTTGATTATTCTCTTCACATGAATTCAAAATAGTTTTAATAGTTTCTGCAGTTTTTACTGGTAATGTACTTTTTTCAACAACAATTGTATGATTCTGTGCATATTTTGCAATGTCTCTAGCTGATGATTCGATCCATTTTAAATCACTTGCATAATAAGCTCCTAAACCTGTTGTTTTAGTTGGAGTATTAACTGAAATGAAAACTATATCAGCCTTAGAAATATTTTCTTTAATATTTGTAGAAAAAAAAAGGTTTTTGCCTCTACAAGTTTTAATTACGTTATCTAATCCAGGTTCAAATATAGGTAAAGAAGATAAATCATCACTATTCCAAGACTTTATTCTCTCTTCATTTAAATCTACGACATCTATTCTGTAGTCTGGACAATTAAAGGCAATTACAGACATTGTTGGTCCGCCAACATATCCAGCACCAATACAACAGATATTTTTTTTAAAAAATTTTCCCATTCCTACTGGCATCTTTTTAATTTTTAACTAAATATTTTTTGATAATAAAATCATCTATATATTCTATTTATGATATCACGAAGATAATTTATTATAGAGAGTATAAAATTGAAAAAAAAATACTTTCGTGAAAACTAAAATCAGACATCTAATAACTGGAGGAAGTGGATTCTTAGGATCACATCTTGCAAAAAAACTTTTAAAAAAGGGTGATGAAGTAATATGTCTCGACAACTTTTTTACAGGCACTAAGGATAATCTTAAAGATATAGTTGATCATAAAGATTTTGAATTTATAAGACATGATGTTACTGAACCAATTAAATTAGAGATTGATCAAATTTGGCATTTAGCTTGTCCAGCCTCCCCAATTTTTTATCAATTCAATCCTATTAAAACAACAAAAACAAGTTTTATAGGAACTTATAATATGCTTGGTTTAGCAAAAAGAGTGGGGGCAAAAATTTTATTGGCCAGTACTAGCGAAATATATGGAGACCCAGAACAACATCCACAGAGTGAAAATTATAATGGTTCAGTGAATACTACTGGAACAAGAAGTTGTTATGACGAAGGCAAAAGAATAGCTGAAACTTTATGCTCAGATTATCAAAGAATACATGGAGTTGAAACGAGAATCATAAGAATATTCAATACATATGGTCCGAACATGAGGGCGGATGATGGAAGAGTTATAAGTAATTTTATTGTTCAAGCCCTCAAAGGAGAAAAAATAACTCTCTATGGTGATGGGAATCAAACCAGATCTTTTTGCTACGTTGACGATTTAATAGACGGAATGCTGCTGTTAATGGAGAGTAATTATAAAAAACCAATGAATATTGGAAATCCAAAGGAATTTACTATAAAAGATTTAGCACATTTAGTACGTGATTTAATCAACCCAAATATAAAGTTTGAATATAAAGAACTTCCTCAAGATGATCCCAAGCAAAGAAGGCCAAATATTCAGCTAGCTATAGATGAATTAAAATGGCAACCAAAGACAGAATTAAAAGAAGGCCTTGTAAAAACTATCAATTGGTTTAAAAAAAATTATAATCTTTAGATGTTATAGTTTTTTGAAAATTTCTAAAATATTTATTAGAGATTATTAATTAAATAAACTCGAAATTTAAAAGATTTTTCAAATAAACTATAAATCCCATAATTTAACAATACTAAAACCAAATTTTCTAAACTGCAACCTGATTTACTTAGATTATGGATCCTATTCTTTTAAGAAATTCAATTAAATTTTATATTTAAATGAAAATTTCCTCAAAAATCAAGTAGGAAATCATAATAGACTGATATGGTATATTTATTAAAATATTTGTTTTGAATTTTAATTGGATTTTATATCCCAAACAGAAATATCTAAAGCAAAGATACTAGTTGTTGGTGATGCTATTTTAGACTGTTATTGGACTGGAGAAGTTGAAAGAATATCTCCAGAAGCGCCTGTACCCATAACTAATATAGTTAAAGAGAAGTTTTTCCCAGGAGGAGCTTCTAATACAGCTATTAACATCACTTCTCTAGGTGCAAATGCAACTTTTATTAGTTGTATTGGCAATGATAAATATGGATTAATTTTAAAAAAACTCCTTAAAGAAAAAAATTTAAGATGCTTAACTTCATGCAAAGAAAATATAGAAACAACACGAAAAATTAGATTAGTAGCCAAAAATCAACAAATGATGAGGATAGATTTTAACAGATATGTGGATGAGGAATCCAACTTATATTCTCTGAAATTTTTTGAAAAGGAAATCAATGAACATGATTTAGTAATAATTTCAGATTACGATTATGGGGGAGTTAGAAACGCAAAAGAAATGATAAAGATTGCAAGAAATAAAAAAAAAATTACTATAGTAGATCCAAAAATGAAAAACTATGAGAACTATAGAGGCGCTTCAATAATTACACCAAATCTTAAAGAGCTAAGAAATGTTATTGGTGATTGGAATAGTGAAGATGAGTTAAAGAATTTAGTTGATAATTTAAGAAAAAAGTATGAAATCGAATCTGTTTTATTAACACGTTCGAAAGATGGAATGACTCTTTTCAATAGCGAGGGTTCAAAGTCTATAAATTCAAAAGTAGTTGAGGTTTCTGATGTAACAGGAGCTGGAGATAGTGTAGTTGCAATAATGGGAGTATTAATTGCATGTGGTTTTTCCACCTATATATCAATGTTATATGCCAATCATGCAGCAAGTATAATCGTTTCAAGATTTGGTACTTCCTCAATAAGTTTTGAGGAATTAATTTCTTTTAATGATTGAAAATAAAATAATAAATCGGGCCGAATTAATTAAACTTAAAGGAATTTTGGCAAAACCAATAGTATTTACAAATGGGGTTTTTGACATAATACATAAGGGTCATGTTCAATATATTGAAGCTGCTAAAAAATATGGAAATACTTTAATAGTTGCTTTAAATAGTGATTCATCGGTAAGGAAGTTAAACAAGTCGCCCGAAAGGCCCTTTAATAAAATGACTGATAGGCAAGCAATAATCGCAGCTCTTGAGAGTGTTGATTATGTTACATACTTTGATGAACAAACACCCTTATCTTTAATTAGTGATTTGAAGCCAGATATTTATATTAAAGGTGGAGATTATAATATGAATCAACTAAAGGAAACAGAATTAGTTAAAACCTGGGGAGGTAAAGCTTTATCAATACCCTTCTTAAATAGCTATTCAACAACATCTTTAATTAAGAAAATAAGACTTCAGCCAGTCAAAGTAAATGATTTAAAGATTAAAAATAGAAAACTTAATTTAAATAAAGCTGTTTTCTTAGACAGAGATGGAGTAATTAATAAAGATACAGGATATATTTCAAGATATGAGGAATTCATTTTTTTAGATTCAGTGTTTAAAGGTCTAAGTTTATTTTCAAGAGCTGGATATAAGTTGGTATTAGTAACAAATCAGTCTGGTATAGGTAGAGGGTTTTTTAATGAGAGAGAATTTTTAAATATTTGCTCTTTTATGAATAATGTTTTAGTTGAAAAAAACATTTTTATTGATGCAATATACTATTGTCCTCATCATCCAAATGCAAAAATACCAGAATTCAGAGTTAAATGTAATTGTAGAAAGCCAGAAATTGGAATGATAAAAAAGGCAGAGAAAGATTTAAATATTAATTTAAATGAATCAATAATAATTGGAGATAAACTTACGGATATGAAAGCAGGTTTCGATTCAGGAATACCAACTAGATATTTTATAAATGAAGAGCTTAAAAAAAGTGATTCAAACAAATTAGTAACTAAAGAGTTCCAATCTCTTTGGGCTTGTGCAAAACATCATTTCTCAATTACTGAGTAATAATTTCTTTTCTTAAATCCATAATATTCTCAAGGACATTATCAACGGTTATATCAAATATATTTTTTGAATTATGTAATATTTTATGATTTTCTCCATATGGATGCCATATTCTCTCATATCCACGACCATAAATCCCAACACATGGTACCCCAGTTGCGCCCGCAAGATGAATAGGTCCGGAATCATGGCCTACAAAAATTTTTGCCCTTGAAATTGCAAAGGCACTTTCTCTGGGATTCATTAATCCGCACAAATTCAATTTTTGATCTCCCCAAAATTCAGAGACTTCTTCTCCCCTTTTAAAGTCTTGAGAAGAGCCAACTATCAATAATAAAATATTTTTATTTTTTAGTAGTTGATAAAGTCTAATAATTAGATTTTTCCAGTTTTGTGCTCCCCAGTCCTGAGCCTTTAGTTTGCCTCCCATATTAATACAAAATATTTCATTAAATGAAAAACCCGCAGTAAATTTTTGAAACTTCTTTTTTTCTTCATTTTTAAAATTTAGATTCCAATAAGATCTATCATCAAGATCAATATGCCCTATTGAACTAAAACACCTAACTAATCTTTGAGATTCTCTTTCAAAATATTTATCATCAACAATCATTCTTTCGCGATATTTTCTTGTTTTAGGAAACCCAATAATTTTTTTTATTCCACACAATTTAAAAAAAACATAGTCTTTCCATGATTGAATAAAAGTCCTCTTTGCGGGCATATAATATATTTTTTCTAAATTAAGCTTTCTTATTAGATTAAATACCCTTAATACTTCAATTATGGAAAGTTGATGCGATTTATAAGTTATAAATTTACTTATTATGCCACTATTGCCTAAGATAGACTCAGCTGAACAAATATTTTCAGAAGCATTTTGGTTAGTAAGCAAAATCAAATCTTCTTCAGGATGTATTTTATGTATCTTATTAAAAATCGGCAGTGAAACTATAGTATCTCCAATACTACCCAATCTAAAAATTAAAACGTTCTTCGAAAATCTCATCAACTATACTATTTTTGAAAATCATCTAACAAACCAACTATATGGTAGAAGCTACTAGATTTTACAACTTTATCCAAATTATTTTTTTTATATTTACATTCAATCCAGCCACCTACAAAAGGTTTGTTTAAATAATTTATCAAATTTTCGAGCGATTTATAACATTGCTGAAGTTCAAATAATGAGTCATTTTCTTTTGTTTTGTAATAAGAAAACCAAGCTTTTAATCTCTCACATTGAGGCCAAATCTTAGACTCCGATTTTAGTATTTTGAATTCCCTTGAAATAGAGTCAACAACGAGTAAAGTTTCTTTATCTATTCCATATTTTTCTGCAAAGTCTATAAGTTCTATAGAAAATCTTTTAATTTTATCAGTACAATTCCTAATTCTTGACCATTTAATTAATAACCAACTCCACTCGAATTGATGTCCAGGTTCTATTATTGAAAATTCATCATTTAATTTTCTCCAATTATATGAATATTCCTCTGCAATAAAGCCAAATTTTTTATCAATAAATTTTGATATAACTAAACTTACAATATAATCACTTAATTTTTTAAATTCTGAATTTTGATTACTCATTTTTTTATTTTCAAGTACCTCCTCCCACAAAATTAATCCTTCTAGCAAATGCATATATGGATCTGTATGGTATTGATCAATTAGAGTACTTTGTTCTTGAAATTGGTTTAAAAACCACCTTTTTTTAATTTTATTTAATAGATTTTTAGCAATTTCTAGACTATCAAAATAAAATTCACTATCGTGTTTAAATAAGGCCGCCAACACAAATATTACAAAAGCTTGCTCATATAAGAAAACTTTTTTGTCGTTTGCTTTCTCTAAATTACTGTATGAATATGCAAAAAATCCACTATCGCATTGTAGTTTTGATAATAAATATCTATAGCCTTCAGATATAATGCTTTTTAACTCATTAGCCTTGCATAATTCATAAGCCACAGTAAATACATAAATTTGACGACAAATTACTCTTGTTCTTCTGGGACTCTCAATGGGATTTGATTCATGATCCAAAGCCTCAAAAAAACCTCCATCATCCCAATCAACTCCATATTTTTTCCATATAGGAATTGCATCAAAAATAAACCAATCTTTAAATTTTTTTTGAAGAGATAAAAACTTTTTGTTTAATTCATAAAAATTTGGTTGGTAATTATTTTGCATATGAGACATTTAATTTTACGATGGGAATAATTAAAATATATAAAAAGCAATATTAAATAAAATTTTTAACGCATTTTGACTTAAATAAAATAAAAAATCAAGAAAATTTGGCCATTAAACTAACTTGTATTTTACATAATTAAATAAATTGTTTAGGAGTACTTAATATTGTTAGAAAATATTTGTAAAACTTGTTTTAATAGTATTATCTATGATATTTCTTATAAATAACTTTAAGTCCGCATTAATAATTTTTATTAATAGGAATCTGAAAAAATAACCAAAGTTTTATGAAAATAAAAAACCATAGGTCAAATTATGAAACATTTTTAACAAGAAATATTTTTAAAGAGCTATTTAAAAAAAATAAAAATTTACCCCAAATTTGGTGCATAGTGCTTCATCCTGTTGAATATCAAATTCCATTTTATGAATGTCTTTATAAATTGAGCAAACATAAATCTTTAATATGCTTTATGGATAGTTATAACTTAAAACCCTTCAAAGCCTCAAGATGGGGCGAAATAATAGAAGCTCGAGAATCAACAAATCCCAAAAATTATAAATTTAAATATTTTTTTTGTAAAAACCTTTCACCATACTATGAGTCAATATTTTTTAATAGAGTAAATTTAGATATTATTTTTAATATAGTTATTTACCAGCCTAAGATTGCCATAATTACAAGTTACACTTCGTTTACAACATTTATAATTCTTTTATTAGCACCTTTTTTAAAGACAAAAATTTGTCTAAGAGCTGAAGGAGGTTTAATAGGAAGACAATTTCTAAGAAATAGAAATACTATCCCAAGAAAATTAGTAGACTGGCTCATTAAAAGAGCTGATTATTTTTTTTATTCTTGTGATGACAATAAAGAATATTTTCTTACTAGAGGCATAAAAGAAAATAAATTATATCCATTACTTTCCTCAGTTGATTCAAAATTCTTTAATACTAAATCTAAAAAACCCAAAATAAATTATGAATATTTTCTAATAGCGTCTAAATTAGAAAAAAGGAAAAATGTTATTGAAGCTATTTTAGGTTATAAAAAATATGTAGAAAAAAGTTCTTTAATTGGTAAAAATTTTCCTCGTTTAATAATAGCTGGGACAGGTCCAGAATCTAATTTTCTAAAAAAAGAAGAGAATAACCATATCATTTTTTATGATTATGTAAAAGATCAGAAACTAATGAGAAGCCTATTACAAGGATCTATAGGTCTAATAATTTCTTCACTGTATGATCCTTCTCCTAAAATTGTTAATGAAGCAATGGCATGTTCTAAAACAGTATTATGTAGAGACACTGTGGGATTTGCTGGCAATTTAATTGAACATAAAAAAAATGGTTATATTTATAATCCTTTTAATGAAGATGATATTCTTTTGGGTTACAGATGGCTTGAAGAAAATAAAGATAATAAAAAGATAAAAAACTTTTGCAAAAAAAAATCTAACTTTTGGTCCCCCGAACAAAATGCAGAATCAGTAGTTAAACTTTTTAATAAAATTAAAAAAGATTAATTATGCAGATATTAGGACTAGTTTCCATTTCTATTTTATGAAATTTGATAAAGAATTTATTATAAATAATAATAAATACCATTATTCATGTGGCTATCATGATTTAAATCCTTTTTCCCCAGATGAAAGATATTTAGTTTTTTGCTCAATTAATTCTACAGATTTCCAAAGGGAAATTATCTTTAGCAAAGATAGTGTTCTGGTAGATATAAATCTTTTTGAAATAGAAACAAAAAAGATAACTTTTTTATATAAAACTAAATGTTACACATCCGAACAAGGTGTAAGAATTAATTGGATAGATAACAAAAGAATAACAATTAACAATTTAGATGAAAAGAAATTGCCCCAATTTATTGTGTTTAATATAGAAAATAAAAATGTTGAAAAAGTTATTAAAAATTATTTTTGTCATCAAATAGCTGGGTTACAAAAAGAAATTTGTATTAGCATTGATTACTCGCAAATTCATATTGATTGGCCAAGCTATGGTTTCTATCATAAACATTCAAAATTACAAACTAAAGGAAGTTTAAATATTTTTAATTGGAAAGAAAATACTCTTATACATAGATTTAATCTTAAAGATCTAGAAAGCTTTAAAAGATATAATAAGGGTTTTATTGGTCATCCAAGTATCTCAGAAAACGGTAAGCGAATCCTATTTATGCATAGAATTCGAGTAGAAAATATAATTTATTCATGGTTATATTATGTAGATTTAGATTCTTTGAAAATAAAACTAATAACTGAAGAAAAAGTAACTCATTTAACTTGGATAAATAATGATAAATTTTTAATATATCAAAGGTTATTGCCAAAGTTCATCACGTCAAAAAGAATTCAAAATAATAATATTAAACTTTTTAATATAGCCAAACCAACAGTTTCTAAATTAAATATAAAAAAACAATCAATACTAATAAATATATTAAAAAGACTTTTCTCTAAATTCAGTTCTGGATTTGTTCTATATGAGATAGATAATCAAAATATAAGAAAAAACTTGATCTCATTAAATCTTCTAGGCACTGATTGCCACCCCTTTTTTAGTAGCACAAAGGGAAAAATATATTTAGATTCTTATCCCAACAAAAAGAAAGATGTTGAAATTTATTCAATTGATTTAAAAAAGCCATTATTTGCAAAAAAAGAAAAGATTTTAAAAGGAGTTTGGGAAACTAATATAGGCAAATTAGATGCTCATGTTAGAGTTTCTGCTAATGGAAATTATTTTTGTATTGATGATATTTTTAATAAAATGCGTTCAATAAAAATATTTAAATTTAATAATTAATAAAAATTACCTAAAACTTATGAATTATAATTTCCCAATGGATTTATAATTATTTGAGATAATAAATGATTAAAAATAAAAAATTATTTGTTCATTTTGGAGGTTCATATGCAGGTCCAGCTCCAAAAGAATTTCTTAACTTTGACTCAAGTCCTACCTTAATATTTGAGAGAATTCCATTAATTGGAAAACTATACAAGAAAAATAAAGAGTTTTTCCCCCCAAATGTAATGTATGGAGATATCGTTAAGGGACTACCTTTAAGAGAAAACTCAGTTGAGGGTATTTATTGTTCGCATGTACTTGAGCACTTAGCATTAAATGAACTTAAAAAATCACTTAGAAATATTTATAAACTTCTCAAAAAAGAGGGAGTATTTAGAGCAGTATTACCTGATATGAAGAGTCATTCTATAAAATATAGTAAAGGTGAAATTACAAGTATTGAGTTTTTAAAAGCTACTGGACTTGGAACTCAAAGTAGAAAAAGATCCTTTAAAGAAATGATAATTAATCATTTTGGAGGTTCTAGACATCTTTGGATGTGGGATTTTGACTCAATGAAAAAGGAGCTGTTGGAAAGTGGCTTTACTAAAGTTAGAGAAGCATCTTTTAACGATTCTTCAAATGAATTATTCAAATTAGTGGAAACTAAAAATAGATGGACAAATGAACCAGTTATAGGTTTCGAGGCTATTAAATAATAAGCTTAAAAAAAGGATTATATTAGTTATTCATGAATTATCACTACATTCATATAATCAATTCATTAGATCCAAGATATGGTGGGCCCCCAATTGTAGTTGCCAGCTTGGCAAAAGAACAAAAAAAAATTGGCAATAAAGTTACAGTTATTACTACATATTTGAATGATGAAGAACTAAGTTCTGTTAACTCTGAATTTGGTTATTTGCGAAATAATGGGATTCAATTAATTATTTTAAAAGCTTTTAGTTTTTATAGAATATCTTTTAAATTTTTTAACTTATTCGATAACACTAATAAAAAAACTATTTTTTACTTTCATGGTCTTTATAGATGGCCAACAACAATAGGTTCCTATATTTGTCGAATAAAAAATAAAAAATATGTTATGCGGTTGCATGGATCATTAGACCCATATTTATTTAAAAAATCTATTAAAGGAAAAAATTTTTATTTTTTGAAAAAAATTAGTGAGAAAATTTTTGATTTTAAAAATCTACAAAGAGCGATGTGGGTTCATTTAACATCACAGAATGAGTTAACAAAATTGCCAACTTATTTAAAAAATAATTGTAGACTTGAAATTATTCCAAATGGTATTTCTGTTCCTACCGAAAATAAATATATAAATATAAAAAGAAAATATAAATTACCTGATCATAAAAAAATATTACTCTATTTAGGTAGAATAAATGAAAAAAAGGGCTTAGATATATTAATCAATTCATTTCCATTTGTTTTTAAGAGAAATAAAAATGTCTCTCTTTTAATTATCGGACCTGATAACGAAAAATATATGGAAACATTAAAAAAATCAATAATATTAATTGATTCAAAAATATCAGAAAATATAATTTTTGATACTAATAAAATACATAGATCATACCTTAAAAGTTATTTTACACAATCAGACTTATTCATCCTACCATCTCATTCAGAAAATTTTGGAATATCAGTTATAGAAAGTATTTACTATGGAACTCCAACATTAATTTCTAAGAATGTTGATATTTATAATGATTTAAGCGATAACAATCTAGTTAATATTATTGAGCAATTAAAACCCCAAATATTATCTAATGCAATTTTAGAGTCACTAAATGATCAATTATTAATAAGATCAGTTAAGGAATTTGGAAAATCAAAAATTAAAAGTATTTATTCTTGGAAAAATATCGCATATGATATAAACAAATTAACAGATAAATATTTTAGTAATTAATATATGAATTTTCAACATTTTAAAAAACTAATAATAAAGTTTTTTTGGTTAATTTCTTTTAAGATAAAATATAAAAAATCTCCAAAATCTATTATTACATCATTTGAACATCGAAAATTAAAAAAATACATTTTTTCTCCAAAACTTATTTTAGATATAGGATTTAATAAGGGTCAATTTAGTTCGTTAGCTCTTGAGTATTGGCCTGATGTTAATTTAATTGCATTTGATCCTCATCCTTATGCATGCAGTCATGCCTCTATAAAATTGAAAAAATCATATTTAAATTTCTTCGAATTCAGAAACAGGGGTATTTCTTCTAAGAAATCTAAATTTCAGAAACTAAATCTAGCCAAGAAATCAGATAATACAAGTTTATTAGAACCGACAAATTTAAATAAATCTTTATTCAAAAAAACAAGAATATATAAAAGAGAAAAATGCAAATTCAGTAAAATTAGTGATGAAATAAATCCTAAACATTATAAAAAAAATTGGTTTTTAAAAATTGATGTACAAGGATCTGAATTAGATGTACTAAAAAGTATCTCTAAAGAACAATTTAAGAAAATAAAGTGGATATACATAGAAGTAACTGATCTCTTATTGTATAAGAAACAAGCTTCAAGAGAAGAATTAAAGTTTTTTTTAGAAAGTTATGGATTTAAATTAACAAAAAGTTTTAACAAAGAATTTTTAGATGGTAAATTACTATATGCAGATTTATTATTTACCAAGTAATTTAATATGCAAAAAAAAATAAAATTTGAGAATATAGAAATTTTAAGAAATTTAATTCGTAACTTTTCAATCACCTCAAAATCATTAAGAAGAAAAATAATTAAACTATTAATTATTTCAATGCTATCTGCAGCGTTTGAATCTATAACATTAATGACTTTATTTTTATTCATTTCTTACTATACAAACGCACAAATAAGTAATAATTTTTTCATAGATCTTATTCAAGATAATTTGAACGATAAATCTTATTTAGGATCGCTGCTTATTATTTCTCTCACAATAATAACTTTTCTAAAAGTATATATCAACAAACTACAAAATAAATTAGCTGCATTAATGGGTGCTGAAATTGGAGAACAATATATGTCAAAAGTAATTGAAGAAGGGATAAAGAATACCACTAAAGAAAACTATGATCAAATAATCAGTGTCCTTGCTACTGATATACCAAACGTTACAACTGTTTATTCTGCATTATTTGGCGTTTTAGTAGCAATCTTATCTGCATTCACCATATCTGTGACTTTATTCTCAATAAGTGGGATAAAAACTTTAGTTACTTTAATTAGTATTGGTACTTTTTATATCCTTTCTTTTAAGATTATAAATAAAGAACTTAGACAAAATGGTAAAAGATTTATTTATTTTAGTCAAAAAGCAATATCCATAACAAGATCCATTCTTGAGAATTTAAGAATAATTTTGTTGGATAATAAAAAAATATTATTCAAAAATTATTTTGTTGAAAATTATAAAAAGTCAAAATTAATAGATGCTTATATTGCTACAAGTTATCAATCCCCTAAATATGTAGTTGAGGGACTTGTATATATTTCGATAATTTCAATAATAATTTTAGTTGAGTATAACTATATAAATTTTATTAATCTTTCTGAACTAATAAGTATTGCATATGGAATTTTGAGACTAGTACAACCCACTCAAATGAGTTTTAATTTTCTCAGTAATCTTGTAGCAGTGTCCACACAACTTCAAAGAATTAACTCAAAGTTGTTTGTAAAATCAAATTCAATATCTTTAAGGCAAGAAAAAATAAATAATTCAAATCAAATCAACTTTGAATCTGAAGATATTAATTATTCATTAAAAAATATTTCGCATAAATTCCAAAACTCTAATAATTATATTCTCAAAAATATTAATCTTGATTTTTATAATGGACAAAAAATTTGTATAACAGGAAAGTCTGGTTCCGGTAAATCAACTTTAGCTGATATTTTATGTGGACTTTTATTACCAACAAAGGGGAAAATTAATATCAATGGTATTGATCTTATTGAAAATAATAAAGATAGAGATAAATGGAAACAAAGAATCTCATATATCCCGCAGAACTTCACAATGATTTCAGACAAAATTATTGAAAATATTATTTTTGATGATGAAGATAATAATTTGGACTTAAAAAGAATTAAAGCTTGTTTAGAAGTTGCTCAGATAAAAGATCTGTTAGATTTTAATAATAAAGAAATTAATCAAATAGCTAACAAATTAAGCGGGGGGCAAAAGCAAAGAATTAATATAGCGCGAGGAATATACAAAAAGGCAAATTTGTATATATTTGATGAAATAACAAGTTCTCTAGATGTAATTACTAAAAGAAAAGTTATTAGTTCGATTTTTAATTTTTTAAATGAAAAAACAATTTTTTTTATCACTCATGATCTTTCATATTTAAAATTATTCGATAAGGTAGTTTTTTTAGATAACGGTAAAATTGAAATCGAAGGGAGTTATGATTACGTAATTCAAAATTCAACAAAATTTAGAGAATACTTTAAACAAAATAATAATTACAAAGGGAAAAACTAGAACTCAAATTATGTCTTATATTCTTTTTTTATTAACCTATGCATTTGAGGCATCTTTAAGAAAATATTTAATAAGTTCTTCAATAATAATTTTTATAAAATATATTTTTCTAATAAATATTAAATTCAAAAAATATATTTTTAATTATGCATTAATTCTATTATGTTTAATTTTGCCTCTTATTATTCATGCATTATCTAAAGCACCCACTGCAAGTATATTTTTGGCTATTTATGATCTTTTAGGAATTTTCCTATCACCAATATTAGTGCTTGCAATATTGAGTAATGATAAGATTAAGAATTACGCACTGTCTCAAAGATTTCTATATTTTGTTGTATTAGCTGGATCTTTACATTCTTTATTAACTATAGTGCAAGCAGTTTCAGATCCAATATCTTTTATAAATATTGGAGTTTATGGTGAATATAGTAATGTAAATTTTGGCGACGGAGCAGTTGTAAATGTTACAGGAATATTAGCAACACCAAGTCCTTTTTTAAATATTAGTGCAATACTTAGTATATGGTATTTGAGAGATTGTTCTAATAAAAATATTTTTTCAAAGATTTCATACATACTTGAATTTATAATTTTTTTATCAGGGATTTTTAATTTAACAGCAAGGACTTATTTCATTTTTTCCTTATCTCCTTATTTTATTATTTTTATAAAAAGTATTATTCAAACAGCTATTAAATTAAAAGTTACCAAAAAAATAATCTTATTTATAGCAGTATTTATTTTATCATTAATTTTATTTATCAATAAAGTTACTAACTTTGAAACGCAATCTGATAATTTATCTCTTGGCTTAAGAAGATATCAAAGTGCTTTTCTTCTAGAGAGAATTACTTCATATTATTCAGATTTGTTCAATCTTGATAATATTCCAAGTATAAAAGAAGCACCAGGTATTGGTACGACAGTTGGCGCAAATGAAAAAAATAATGATGAATATTTAGAAAGTATTGAGGGTTGTAAAGGTGTTAGAAGAGAATGGGATTTTAACAGATTGCTTTGTATTTCAGGAATGTATGGTTATTTACTAATTTTATTTTGCCGCTTAATACCTGCAATTTATTTATTTAAAATATATTTTTCTTGTTATAAAAAAAATAAATATAAAAGTTCCAGCATTGGAATATTGATTGTTTCCTTTTTATTCTTGTTACAAACTCAGTTCCAATTTAATGACGTAATTGCAGGAGTGTTATGTATAGCTATTACATCAAATACTATTTATAGTATTGGTGAAAAAGAGAAAAAAGAATTATCTGAAAGAAAATAGAATAATTTAAAATTAGAACCCTATTAATTTATTTATATGATCTCTCATGTTAGTTAATACTATTCTTTTATCAAATTTATTCCTAGATAAATTGTAACCATTTTTTCCTAATTTTTCTCTCAATAATTTATTTTGGGATAATTTTTTAATAGCTTTTATAAAATTTTTAAGCTCATTAGTTTCAATACAAATCCCTGCCTCTGATACATAATTACCAAGTTCACTTAATTTTGGTGTAGTTGCAATAACTGGCTTACCACTAGCTAAAATACCAATGATTTTGGAAGGAAGAACAAGATTATTAATCCCTTTTTTTTGAGGCAATAAATGAATATCGGCAAGTTTCAGCCATGTTTGTAGAAAATAATCTGGTTGCAAATCGAATACTCTTACATTTTTATAATTTTTAACTTCATTAACAAAATGTTTTTTTGATGAACCTTCTCCAGATATTACCCAAAGTATATTATTGTAATTCCCTAGTTTTCTAATGCATTTTATAATTAAATCAAAATTTTGCTTTTTGTTCATTGAACCAGAATACATTAAAACTATTTTCCCCTTGAACATTTCTTTAAAAAAGTTTTTTTTATTTCTAACATTTTGAATATTTTTTTCATGATCTACAAATTCAAAATCGATCCAATTAGGAAATAAAAAAAGTTTTTCTTTATCTAATCCTTTTTG
>MDSZ01217915.1_pt1 | contig 20949 bp, 21 predicted proteins | sample 811201 | NCBI WGS metagenome assembly MDSZ01 (sample SAMN05326647, study PRJNA326480) | marine metagenome | isolation source: seawater | place: Indian Ocean: North | collected 2010 | reverse complement strand
GAGGACTGGCTTTATATCCAAGAGGAATTAGGAACCCAATATGTAGTGGTAAGAAGTAACGTTCAACTTAATTTAACAGAAATAGGTAACAATGGATTTATTAAATTATACAAGATTTTCTAAAATTTTTATTTCTACAATTTTAATTGCATCCTTTTTTTTTTGGGAAACAGATTATCTTAATTTAAATTTTAGATATTTTTTTCTATTGCTAATTTTATACAATTTTTTAGATTTTTCTAAATCAGATATTAAAATTTATTTATACATATTATGTATTCCTGTAATTATTTATATTCACTCTATTTTATCTTTAGAGAGTAAACTTTTAGATAATAGGTATTACTTATCATTAATTTTTGCATCTCTTTTGTTATTAATAATTAGCAAGAACTATAACATTATTGTAAAAAATCTAACTCAATTACTAGTTATTTACATTACTCTTGTAAACATAATTGGCTTATTAACAATTTTTCTTTCTGACGAAAAGTTGTTATTTGATAGATCAAATTTGGAGTTCGCCCATAATTCTCTTTGTACTATTTTTAATCAAAATAATTTTTTTATTTTCAGAAAAATATTCTTTGAGCCTTCTCATTTTGCTTTTATCAATAATTCTGTATTAGTTTATTTATTTATTAGATATAGAGGTTTGAAAATTGAAAGCCCAATTTACTCAATTAATCTAATTTTTTTTATATTTTTTTCTTTGGTTTTTTTTATTGCAGCTACAACTTTTTTTGGAATTATATTTTCAATGATTTTTCTTTTAGCAATAATGTGGAAAAAATTGGATAAAAATATTGTGAAAAGAGCTTTATATTTAATATTTATTTGCCTATTTATATCCATATCTGTTGAAACATGTATAAATCGAATTCTTCAATTATCACAAATTAATAATTTATATAACAAAATTGATATTGATAGAGAAATAGATACCAAAGAAAAGAGTAACTTTTTTACAAATATCATAAATGACGTCATTGAAGAGAAAATTAATAATAATGATAATAAAGGCTTTAACACTGTCAATTTTTCTACTGCTGTTCAGGGTCACTCATTTATGCTTGCTATTTCTACTTTACTTGAAAAACCTTTTGGATATGGTTTTCAAAATTATCAATACTCATTTGATAAATTCAATGAAAAAATCAACTTTCATATAGATAGAGATACATTTATTACCTACAACTATAATGATGGTGCATCTATATTTAACAAAAGTATTGTTGAATTTGGTCTTTTAAATCTCTTATTTTTTCTCTTGATGATTGTTGCATTAAAAAAGAATAGAGATATATATGTAAATATTTTCTTTTTGACTGCAATAATTACTCAGTTGATAAGGGGAGCAGGATATTTTAATGGTTCCTTTTTGATCATTTATTTATTAATGATTTTTTATAATTTTGAAAAAAAATAAAAAAAATTTAGATATATTAATCTACTCTATGCATTTTTATCCTGAAAAATTTAGGATAAATGATGTAGCTGTCAGATTGTCTGAATTGGGACATAATGTAAAGGTATTTACTGGCAAACCAAATTATCACAGTGGTATAGTTCCTAAGAAATTTAAAACTAAAAAAATAATAATTGAAAAATATAAAGGTATAGAAATATTCAGATTTCCAATAATATCACGTGGAAAAAAAAGTTCTTATACTAAAAGAGCCCTTAATTATTTTTCATATATTACTAATTTAATTTTCTACCAAAATAAAATTATTTTGAAAGAATTCAATCCAGATTTTGCTTTTGTATATGGAACTAGTCCTATCTTTCAAATTTTACCATCATTCTTTTCAAAACAAAAAAAAATGAAAGTTGTCCTGTGGTATCAAGACTTGTGGCCAGAAACTTTATATGACCTTAAAATAATTAGAAATTTTTTTTTAAAAAGAATTCTTAATTATTTAATAAGTAAAATTTATAAAAAAACAGATTTCATTTTAGTTCAATCAATGCCTTTTAAAAAATACATGATTGAAAAAGGATACAAAAACAAAACATTTTTATATGAAAATCCATGTGAAAAAATAAATATTAGAAATAATAAAATTAACAATAAATTAAAAGTCATTACGTATGGTGGTAATTTAGGAAAAGCTCAAAATTTGAATTATCTTATAAAATTGGGAGAATATAATAAAAAAAATAGTCTAGATATATTAATTAAAATATTTGGTGAGGGATCTGAAAAAGAAAATTTAAAAAAGAAAATTAATGAAAAACATTTACAAAATTATATAAAGGTATTCGGCTTTTTAGAAGACTCAAAATTTTACAAAGAATTGAATAAATCAGATTATTTGGCCATTTCTCTCGCTAGTGGAGAGGCATTCTCAAAAACAATTCCAGCAAAATTTCAGACTTATATTTATTTCAAAAAACCAATTATTTCAATAAATGATGGTGCCTTAGCACAATATATTAGTAATTATAATGTCGGTATAAATTTACGTCCAAATAAATTTAATAGTGATTTAAAAAAATATAAAAAGCTTATTTCAAATAAAGATAATTACAAAATTTACTCAAAAAATGCACATAATTTATATGTTCAAAAGTATGAATTAAATGCTAATGTTAAAATTCTTTGTGATTTTTTTTATAAAAATTTAAAATAAAATGAAAAATATTCTCATAGTTGGCGGAGCTGGTTACGTTGGAGGTTACTTAGTTGATCAATTATTGAAAAGAACTAAGTATAAATTAAGAGTATACGATCTTTTATTATACGAAAAAGAATATCTCAAAAATGTTCCATTTATATACGGAGATGTAACAGATAAAACTAGATTAAAAGAACAACTTAAGTGGGCAGATTGTGTAATATGGTTAGCCGCAATAGTTGGTGATGGAGCTTGTGAAATAAATAGAGATTTAACAATAAAAGTTAATCAAAATTCCATAAATTATCTTGTTAAAAATTTTAGTAAAAAAATAGTTTTTCTATCAACCTGTTCAGTTTATGGTGCACAACATGGATACTTAACAGAAAACTCACCAACAAATCCCCTCTCTCTTTATGCTCAGACAAAATTAAATGCTGAGAAAATTTTATTAAATAAATCAAATGCAACAATTTTTAGATTGGGAACTTTGTATGGTTTATCTGATAATTTTTCTAGAATAAGAATGGATTTAGTTTTGAATGCATTAGTTACAAAAAGTTTTTTCGAAAATTCTGTAAATATTTATGGGGGTCAGCAATATAGACCATTGCTGCATGTAAAGGACGTTTCTGAAGGAATAATACAATGTTTAAATAAACCAAAAGTTAAAGGTATCTTTAATTTACATAGTAAAAATATAACTATTATCGATTTAGCAAAAAAAATAAAAAAATATTTTCCTAAATTAAAATTAAAAATTCTAAAACAAGAATTTAGGGATACTAGAAATTACAGAGTAGTAAGTGATAAATCTAAAAAAATACTTTTATTTGAGCCCAAACACGATATCAATTTTGGCATCAAAGAAATACTTAAAACACTTAATGAAAAAAGAATTAAAGACGTATATGATCCTAGATACATTAATCAACTTTTTCTTAAGAATAAATTATGAGCAAAAATAATACTAAATTAGAATACTTGGGAGTAAACTTTATCGATGATAGGGGTAGCACAAAATTTATAAATGATTTTAATTTTTTAGACTTTGAAATTAAAAGATTTTATATAATTGAAAATTTCACCAATAATTTTATTAGAGCATGGCATGCACACAAAAATGAAACAAAAGCCGCATTGTGTATCCAGGGTGCTGTAATGCTATGTAGAGTAAAGTTAGATGATTTTAATAAACCATCAAAAAATTTAGATATTGAAAAATTTACTTTAGAATGCACGCAGCCAAAAATTATAATTATCCCAAAAGGATATGCTAACGGAGTCATGAATTTGAAGCCAGATAGCAAAGTAATATTTTTTTCAGATAAAACTTTGAAGGATAGTGCAAATGATGATTACAGATTTGAATACAATTATTGGAATCCATGGAAAGTTAATTTCAGATAAATGAATATCTGTATACTTGGCTCAAATGGAATGCTTGGTAGCCAAGTTTTATCATATTTTAGTAGATTTAAATCATCAAATATTACAGCAACCATAAGAGATAAATCCACTCATCAAAATAGTATTTATAAAAATATAAAAAACGTAAGTTTTTTGGAATTTAATTTTGATAATCTAAATTTTGTTTTAAAAGATAAATATGATTTTATAATTAACTGTATAGGTCAAGTTAAACCTAGATTTCAAGAAAACGATAAAAATTCAATTAAATCAAATATTTTACTACCACACTTCTTAAAAGAATATATAGCAAAAAATATTTACTCAAAAGTCTATCAAATTGCAACTGATTGTGTTTTTTCTGGTCTCTCAGATACTCCTTACAATGAAAATTCTAACCACGACGCAATTGACGACTATGGAAAAACAAAAAGTTTAGGCGAAATTAAATATAAAAACTTTTATAATTTAAGGTGCTCAATAATTGGTCGAGAATTAATTAATAAATATTCTTTATTAGAGTGGTTTTTGAATTGTAAAGATAAAGAAATTAATGGTTTTACAAATCATAAATGGAATGGAATAACAACATTTGCATATGCTAAAATTGTTAGATCAATAATTATTGAAAATATAGATATACCTAATTCTCTACATATAATGCCTAGTGATATTGTTACAAAATATGAATTATTACAAATATTTAAAAAAGTGTTTAAAAAAGATATAAAAATTAATAAATTTGTGTCTCCAATTCCAGTTAACAGAGTTTTAAGCACAAATTTTAACTATAATGAATTGTTGTGGTCAAAAGCAGGCTATGAAACTATTCCAACAATCTCAGAATTAGTAAATGAATTATAAAAAAATTAAAATTGTTACACTTTTAGGCACAAGACCTGAGTTTATCAGGCTTTCACAAATTATTCCTAAGCTTGATAAGCACTGTAATCACACTGTTATCCATACCGGACAAAATTATGATTATGAGTTGAATGAAATATTTTTCAAAGAATTAAAGATCAGAAAACCAGATATTTTTCTTGATGCAAGAGGAACATTCGGTAATCAATTATCTATAATCTCAAAAAATCTTGAAAAAGAATTAAAAAAAATTGAACCAGAAAAAATACTTATTTTAGGAGATACTAATAGCAGTTTAGGGGCAATAATAGCAAAAAGACTAAAAATACCTGTATTTCATATGGAAGCTGGTAATAGGTGTTATGATTTAAAGGTGCCAGAAGAGGTAAATAGAAAAATAATAGATCACGCAAGTGATATTTTAATGCCTTACACTAAAAGAAGTTGCGAAAACTTGATTAGCGAGGGAATACCAAGAAGGAGAATTTATATAACTGGTAACCCTATATTTGAGGTTATTAATAAAAATAAAAATAGTATTAAAAAATCAAAAATACTTAAATCTTTAAAGCTTAAAAAGAATAAATATTTTCTATTGACTATGCATAGAGAAGAAAATGTGGATAGTGCTCGATCTTTAAAAAAATATATTAGTTCTTTAGTAATGATTAATAAAACTTTTAAACTTCCTATAATATGGCCAATCCACCCAAGGTCAAAAAACAAACTATCAGATAATGATCAAAAAAATCTTTCTTCAAACAATATCCAACTACTAAATCCTCTTGGTTTTTTTGACTTCATAACATTAGAGCAAAACGCATCTTGTGTGCTGACAGATAGCGGTACTGTTCAGGAAGAGTGCTCTATATTCGGTATACCAAATATTACATTGAGGGATACCACTGAAAGACCGGAAACAATAGAGTCTGGTTCTAATGTTGTTACTTCGAGCAATGAAGAGTCTATTATTTCATCTATCAATCTAAGTTTAGAAAATAAAAACACAATAAAGCCCCCGGAAGAATATCTTTCAAAAGATGTAAGCACTAAGGTTTGTAAAATTATTTTAGGTATTCATTATTTAACATATGCTTAAATAATATATTAGTATTAAAATAATATATTAAATGTAATTAAACCTATCTATGCCCAAAGATTTTTATAAAAAGTTAAACTTAAACGAAAATAAAACTTATTTATTTTTATTTTTTGTCATTTTATTACATTTATTAACTTTGAATTTTTATCCAACTAATTTTGAGGGGTCAAATGGAGTAGGTGCAAACTTTTTTAAAGTAGATGATAAAGTATCATTTCTTCAAATTTTTTTTAGAGGTCAATTTAATTCATTTTTATTTCCTTTTTTTGGGTCATTAATTAATGAAATATTTCCATTTTTAGATGGTAATCAGTCGATTAGAATTTTAAGTGTATTAAGTTATATTTTTTTATTATCTGCGGTACTTAAAATTTTTAAATTAATTTTTCAAAAAGAGATAAGTTTTGAATTATTGGTAATAATTTTTTTGAATCCAATACTTTGGCATTATGGTCATAGGATGTATGTTGGATTATTTTCTTATTCACTATCATTATTTGCTTTTGCCTGTATATTAAGTGTAAAAAATAAAAAGTATTTTATTTTTTTTTATTTACTACTTGGTGTTGGTATAGCACTTAAACCATTTAATTTAATACTTTTACCAATTCTGACAACTATCTATGCAAAAAAATTAAAAATCGCTTATGAATTTTTTATATTAAATCTCAAAGTTTTTTTCTTTAGTTTATTAATTCCAATATCATATTATCTTCTAATATATATTAAGTTGGGAAACTTTATTACCCCAGAAAATGAGGATTTAAAAATTGCTTTATTCTCTGGACATGATTATAGGGGGTATTATTACATTTTTAATAACTTCATAAACTATATTGGATATGTGAATTTAATACTGTTTCCATTTTCATTAATGTTTTTCGATAAAAAAAATTATTTTAAAAAATTAAATATAACTTTTTTTATATTAATAGTCTTATTAAGCTATTTTCTATCTCAAATAATTTTACCAACTGCTGAACTTAACTTTGGACCATTTCAAAGTTTTTTTTCTGAAATTATTTTCCTATATTTAATTTCTATTTCTTTTTTATTTTTTATATTTTTTAATTATTTTAACCTATTAAGTCTCAAAAATGATTATCCTAAATTTGAAAAATACTTATTATGTCTAATTTTTATTATTTTATATATTTTAGCTCTATCTTTTATTAAAGGATCTCAAAGATATATTATTCCGATAATACCTATTTATTTAATTTTATTGAATCAGTTTGTGAAAATTAACGTTGTCTATAAATTATTAATTTTTGCATATTTTATTTGCAATTCAGCCCTTCTTCTAAATTACTATATAGTTGGTAATTCATACAATCAGATTGTTAATTTTCTTAAAGAAAATAATATACTTTATAAGACCAATCCAATGGTTATAACTCCTCACGTTTTTCACTTATATCAAAACAAGAAAGCACTTATGAGTGGTCAATCAATGTATATTGAGGAAAGTTTGTATTTTATTGATTATGGTTACAACGATAAAGCTTTATTTAATTCTTCAATTAATCTTTTAAATTTTAATATAAATAAGTATGCAGTTTTTAAATATGATTGACAGCTTTGTTTATATTTTTATTTTTTTATTTCTAATTTTTCTCCATAAATTTCAATATAAACTTCCATATCTTCCAAAAGATAATCCAAATAAAATACAAAGCACAAATGAAATTAAAAATACTCTTTTATTAAATTTATTAATTTTTTTACCTATTTTATTTCGTTATTTTGAAATTATATTTATAGTTCCTCTGTTAGTAGTGTTTGTTATTGGTCTTCTAGATGATTTTTATAATTTAAGTGTAATTAAAAGATTTTTCTTAGTTGGTATTGTAGTAACATTTCTATTTATTATTAACGATGGTTTTTATTTATCAAAATTTATTATTTACAATATTTATATCAATTTAAATTTCTATCTTGGACTGATTTTATCTTTATTTTTAATATTGGGTTTTATTCATGTAATGAATATGTCTGATGGAAGAAACGGTTTAGTAGTATCTTACTTTTTACTGATAACTATATATTTATCGTTAAAAAATGAATTTAACTTGTTTCACATTGAGATTATTATTTCTTTGGTATTAATTTTATATCTTAATATCAAGAATATATCATACCTAGGAAATAATGGACTCTTAGTTCTCTCCATATTTTTTGGAACTTTAATGTTTAAATATTACAATGAAGATATGATTTATATTAGAGAAGTATTTATTTTATTTTTTATTCCATTCTATGATGGTATCTATGTTACCATAAAAAGACTTACCTTAAGAAAAAAATTATTTGAACCTGATAAGAATCACCTTCATCATTTAGTTCCCAATAGCAAATGGAATTATTCATTGTTATTAATATTAACTATAAAAATATTACCTTTGGTATTTTTAAATTTATTTCCCTTTTTAAACTTTATTTATTTCTTTATGTACAGTTTATTAGGGTATATATTCTTAAGATTATTATTTAATAAAATTTGATGACAGTGCTCCTATGCAAAATATAGATTTTTTTTTAGATAAATCTAAACAACTTAGAAAAGATCTTTTTATTAAGTTTTGTGAGACTAACGGTGGTCACCCAGGTTCTGTATATTCTATAATGGATGCAATGGTTGCACTATATTATGGTGACTTTCTTAATATTAATAAGTCTAGTAACACAATTGAAGATAAAGTAATTATCTCCAAAGGTCACGCTGCAGCTGCTTTATATCCAATTTTAGCTGAAAAATCAGTTTTTCCCCAAGATCAATTTGATAATTGGGGCAAAGGAAATGAGGACTCTTTTTTGAGAATTTTCTCTAATATATCTATACCTGGTATTGACGCAACGTCTGGATCATTAGGTCATGGTTTGGGAATTGGTGCTGGATATGCTTTATCATTTAAAAAAAGAGGAGACAATAAAAACGTTTATGTAGTTATCAGTGAAGGTGAATTATATGAAGGGTCAATTTGGGAAAGTTTGTTATTTATAAATCATCATAAACTTACAAATCTGAAGATAATTTTGGATAGAAATAATTTAATGATATTAGGAAATACAGAAGACTGTATAAAATTAGATCCAATTGACAAAAAATTTAATTCTTTTGGCTTTAAGACTAGCACGATAGATGGTCACAATTACCCTGAGTTATTAAATTCATTTGAAAATATTACTAACGATAACTCCAATTTAAATTGTTTAATTATTAATACTATTAAAGGCAAGGGTGTCAAAAGATTTGAAAACGACCCAAAATGGCATTATTGGAATCCACTTAATGAAGATGAAAAAAAGGAAATCAGAAATGAACTCTCTTAAATTTCAAAGAGATGCTTTAATAACTAAAATTTTTAACGAAGCAAAAAAGGATAAGAATATTCTTTTTTTATCAGCTGATTTTGGAGCCCCTTCATTAGATAAATTTAGAGAAGAATTGCCTGAACAATTTATTCACACTGGTATATCTGAGCAAAATACTATAGATCTTGCCTCAGGTTTGGCACTAGATGGTAGAAAGGTGTTTGCATACGCAATGGCACCATTCATAGTCATGAGGTGCTTAGAACAACATAAATGTGCAATAAGTATGATGGATCTAAATGTTTGTACTATTGTTGCCGGTATAGGATTAGGTTACGCAGATGCAGGACCAACTCATTATTTGACAGAGGACTTGGGTGTAATAAAGTCACTCATTAATTCAAGAATAGTTACCGCTAGTGACTCTAAAGTAGCTGAAAAATTAGCATTTGATTTTTTAGAAAACCCATCGTTTAATTTTATAAGGCTTGATAGGCATGCATGTGCGGATTTGAAAGATGAGGTAAAAGATGAAGAAATCGAAAATGGCTTTAGATTTTTAAAAAAAAATAACTCAAAAATTTGTATTATTTCTCATGGTTCATTAATAAATAAAGCAAAAGAGTCTTTAAAGTTAGTTAATCAAGATGTCGACCTCATTGATCTTATAAGATTGAAACCTATAAGTAACAACTTGCATAAATATTTAAGAGAATATGATGTAATTTATGTTGTTGATGAACAGTCAAATACAAATGGTCTATTTTCCTCTGTACACGAATTCCTTTATTTTAATAATGACTATAAAAAAGTAATTCCAATAAATCTTCCTGAAAAATATATATTTGAAAATGGAGGAAGAGATCATTTATTAGAGATTAATGGACTAGGGCCCCAAGGTATAGCGAATACAATAAATAATTTCAAAGGATAGCAATATGAAAAGTTATCCATTAATGAAAAATAATATTGATAAGAACGATTTAGTAAAAGTAATTTCGCATTTAAAAAAAAAAGATCCAATACTTACTAGCAATAAAGAAGTAAGGAAATTTGAGAAAATGTGGTCAAAGTGGTTAGGAGTAAAATATAGTGTATTTGTAAATTCAGGATCTAGTGCAAACTTAATATCATTACATATACTTAAAGAAAAATATCCTAAGGGAGGGGAGGTAATTGTATCACCACTAAATTGGGTTTCTGATATCACATCAATTTTTAATGCTGGTTTTTCTCCCAAGTTCGTTGATATTGATCTTGAAACACTCTCAATGAATAATGAAAAAATTATAAATGCTATTTCCAAAAAAACAGTTTGTGTGTTGGTTTCTCACATTCAAGGCTTTAACGGCATTTCTAAAAAATTAATTAATGTACTTAAAAATAAAAAAATTTCTCTTATTGAGGATGTTTGTGAGTCTCACGGAGCTTCATTCATGAAGAAAAAATTAGGATCTTTTGGACTTATTTCTAACTTCTCGTTTTATTACGCTCATCACCTAAGCACAATTGAGGGTGGTATGATTTGTTCAAATAATAAATTAATTTACGAATCTGCAAGAATGTTTAGAGGACATGGAATGTTAAGAGAGAGCGACTCAATAGAATATAAGAATAAAATAATAAAAAAGCATAAGAATTTAAATCCAAGTTTCATTTTTTTAAAGCATGGATTTAATATGAGAAATAATGAGATTGGTGCATTAATAGGACAAAACCAGCTAAAAAGACTTAATAAAAATATAAAAAGAAGAAATGAAAATTTTTATTTTTTCCTGAAAAATATTAATAGTAATAAATATTTTGTTAATTTTGACCTAAATGGATCTAGTAATTATGCTTTCAATTTAATTCAAATAAGTAATTCCAAAATAGAATTCAATAAACTTACAGATCGTTTAAAAAAACACAAAATTGAGTTTAGAGTAGGTAGTGCCGGGGGAGGCAATCAATTAAGGCAACCTTATTTAAAAGAATTTGTAAAAAAAAATAAAATTAAAATAAGTGATTTTACCAACACTGAGAAGGTTCATTTTTTTGGAATGTACATTGGCAATTATCCTGATTTAAGCTTTAAAAATATTAAGAAAATCTGTGACATAATTAATCAATCCTGAGCATAATGAGAGATTTATTTTTTTAAATCTATTAATTTCCTATATAAATCATAAGCTTTCATAGATTTATAAGGTACAAATTTTGAAATATTATCTGGTGATTTTTGAATTTCATATAATAGGTCAAGACTATTTTGATAACCAATTATCTCATTATTGAAATCATGTGTTAAATTGTGTGGATTTCTCTTTTGATAAACAGAGGGACCATCATAACAAACTTTATAACCTAAAGATTGCAAGTAATATGAACCCCATATATCATCCATTCTTCCAATGTTTGGGAATAAAAAATAATCTTTCAATATTTTAGCTTTTAAAAAAGTATTTTGGGAGTTAAATGGAGAAATTTTATTACTGTAGAATGGAAAATATCTCTGATTAAAATTACACTCTGGAGCAAATTGCATTCTACAAATAGAGTCAATATCTGGATCTCCATTCCAAAAATCTGCTTTTATGTCAAAAATTTCTTTTCTTTTTTCCACTTTTAAAATTTTTCTTTTGTTAATCAATTGAATTGGAAAACCCCTGTGCCATAAATTTGCATGGTTTGTTACAAAAATTGGATCAAAATAATCTTTGCAAAAATATTTTTTTATAGATTTTTTTTTTAAAAGAAGAGATAAATCTCCACCCCAATTGCTTAATGGAATATTATCGTCGTCAATAGTAGCAACGATCTCTGCTCCGAATTCTAATGCTTTTAAAAAACCAAAATTTCTTCTTTGTATACAATTCCATCCAATCAAGTTTGATAGTTTCTTTGAAATTTTCTCCTGATCTTTGCAAGTTAAAATTATTGCATTATTTAATGAAAATTTTGGTGTTTTTTTATCTAATACAACAATTAATTTCCAATCTTTCATTTTTGAATATTTTTTTAGGGCTAAAGTTGGCTTATTTATGGTAGTTGTTACGATATATTTATTCATTAGAGTCTTATTCGTTAAGATTTATTGTTTAATTTAAATATAAATAAAAGTTTTAAAAAATATATATTAATCTAAAACAGATTAAAGTTATTAATGAATTATTTAAATAAAAATATTTTCTTATATTTATTTTTTATTGTCTCTCAAATGACATCTATAAGGTTTTTTTTAACCTATGGACTATTCCAAGATAATATGAGATTAAGTTATTTTTTAATTTATAATGTATTATCTTTATTAATATTCATCTTTTTTTTTAAAAAAGATTTTCTTAAAATTTTTATTAATGACAAGTTTTTTAATTTTATATTTCTTTTTTTATTTTTTTTGGGCATTTATTTTTATGGAATTTCTGAAAAAATGGTTCAAATTAATCAAGGTATTGACCAAGATAACTGTATAAAAGATCTTGTTAAACAATTTTTCTTAAATTTAAATTTCCAATATACTACAACTTACTTAGGTAACCCATGTTCAACAGGTCCTGTATTTATTTTATTATTTACGCCTTTTTTATTAGTAGGAAATAGTATTTTTATCATTTATAGCTTAATTTGTGTTTATTTTTTAAAGCTCATTACTTCAAAATTTAATTATAAAATTTCATATATTGTTATTTATATATCACTATTAAATTTGGTTTTATTAGAACTTGTATTTTCAGGAACTGATTTTTTAATAATAGGATCTCTATTTATTTTTTTTATTCACTTATCCTTAAAAACAAATTTAACAAAAATTGATTATTTTTTAATTTTTATAACTTCTCTACTTTTTTACAGTTCTCGAGTTCTCTTTTTGCTACTTTTTGTATTTATACAGTTAAGTTTTATTTATACAAAAAAAAATAAAAAAATTAATAATGTACATATTTTAAGTTTTATTTGTTCTTTAATCATTTATATAATTTTCTCTCTTTTAAGTAACGATTATTTCCATCCATTTCATTTATTTAGTAAATTAACCTATCTTGCTTCTTTAATATTGAAAAATAATTTAATTTATCTATTTTTAGTTATTTTTTTTATTTCAGCTTTTTATCTTATAAAACTAGATTTGATTAACAGTGTTTTAAAATCAAGTTTGTTACCAATTTATATTTACTCAATATTAATTACTTTTTTTATATTTATAAGATTAAATTCTTTTGATTTTTCTTTTACCACATGGGAGGAACTAAATTATTTTGTTTTATTGATACCAAGCTCTGTATACTTACTATGTAATCTTAACAAAAAATAATTTATTTTCTTATATTTGGATAATTTTTCAAAAACCAATTTACTGTTTGTTGTAATCCATTTTCAAGTGAAATTTTTTCGTTAATATTTAAATTTTTTAAATTATCAATATTTAAACTTCTTTTTTTAACATAGCTTATATTTTTATCTATCCATTTTATTTTTTGATTAGAATTAAAACAGTTTTTTATAATTTCTGCTACTTCACTAATCTTATATTCTTTTAAAGAGCTTACATTCACTATTTCATATTTATTTTGCTTAGCTAGTTTTATTAGTATATCTGCCGCATCGTCAGAATTTAAAAAACATCTCTTAGCGTTGGGGCTTCCCCATACTAAAAAATCTTTATTCTTAATTCGGCTCTGAAAACACCTATAAATTAAAGATGGAATTACGTGTCCTTCTTTTTCATTAAAATAATCATTTACACCGTAAATATTATTTAATATTGCATAGCAATATTTTATTTTAAAATCTTTGTTTAATAATTTTGCTTGTCTTAACATTAAACGTTTTGAATAACCATATTCTCTCTCAGTTAAATGAGGTTCACCTTTTGTAAAATTTGATTCTTTAATATTAACTTTGTATTTATTGGAATACCCAGCAGCACTCCCAGCTAAAATAAATTTTTTAATTTTAACTAACGAAACTGCTTTAAATATATTTGAATTTATTAATAAATTATCATTTAGCATATTAAATTCTTGACTTTTGTTTCCACCAATTCCTCTTACTAAATTGGCTAAATGAAATATATAGTCTGGTTTGACTCTTTTTATGTAATCGTAAGTATTTTTAAAACTTAAAAGATTACAATTTTGTCTATTAGAAAAATATATTTTTTTATAACCATTTATCTTAAGTTTTTTTTTCAATGCAGTACCAACTAAACCATTTGAACCAGTTATTAAAATTTTGCTAGTATAATTCATAATTTAAAATAAATTTTTAAACCTATCTTAAAATAACTTATGTAGAATAAAATACTATTATTTGAATTACCCTCTATTCTCTTATCCCATGTAGTATCAACTTCGATAGATTTATATCCATAAGATAAGGGCTTAATTATAGACTCAAAAAAGAAACTGTGATTTAACATTTGCCATTCTGTTTCTTTTAAAATTTTAGAGGGGTATAACCTAAAACCAAATGTTAAATCAGTGAGATTTGTTTTAAACAATCTTGAAAAAAATTTTTGAAAGATATAATTAAGTATTGTTTTAATGAAACCGTAGTCATTAATACTGGACTTTTCTCCCCATCTAGTAGTTGAGATTATTAAATTAATGTTCTTCAATGATTTTTTAATCATATATTTAACTGTGCCTGGGTCTGTTTCCAGATCTGATGACATCATTACAGTATGAGATGTATTAATGAATTTAAAGCTATCAATGAAAGCACCTCCAACATTTTTTCTATCCTGAAATATTAATTTAAAAAGCTCCTTATTTTTTGAGATATAATCATTACAAATATCTAATGAACCTTTACCAGTTTTGGTTTTATGACATAAAAAAAATATTTTGTTTATGTAATCTTTATTATCGTTTAAAAGAATATTTATTGTCTTTTTAAGCGACTCTTTTTCGTCGATAACTGGAATTAAAATTGTTAAATTATAGTTATTCATTTAATATTAGATAATTATATTTGTTATTGATAATATCTATATAAACCTAAATGAAAAAAAAGAAAAAAATAGCTCTTATTACTGGTGTTACTGGTCAAGATGGTTCTATTATGACAAGATTTTTGTTAAATAAGAATTATATAGTTCACGGTATAAAAAGGAGAGTATCATTATTCAACACAAATAGAATAGATGAAATAATAAAGGAAAAACATATCGAAAAAAATGACTTCTACTTACATTATGGAGATATAACTGACCCTCTTAATATATTAAATTTAATTAATAAAATTAAACCTGATGAGATTTATCACTTTGCTGCACAAAGTCATGTAGCTATTAGTTTTGAAATGCCATATTACTCCTCTAACGTAGATTCACTTGGCACACTAAATATTTTAGAGGCAATTAAAATTTTAAAGCTAAAAAAAGTAAAATTTTACAACGCAGCAAGTTCAGAAATGTATGGTGATGTTAATAAAAAAATATTAGATGAAAAAACTCCTTTCAATCCAATAAGTCCTTATGCAACATCAAAGTTATATTCCTATTATATTACAAAAAATTATAGAAACTCTTATAATATCTTTGCTTCAAATGGAATATTATTTAATCATGAAAGTGAAAATAGGGGTGAGACATTTGTAACAAGGAAAATTACACGATTTGTTGCAAAATATAATTACACAAAAAAAGGAATTTTGCTTTTAGGTAATCTTGACTCAGTAAGAGATTGGGGCTACGCCAACGATTATATTGAGGGCATTTGGAAAATTTTACAACACAATAATGCTGATGATTTTGTTTTAGCCACAGGAAAATGCTATTCAGTAAAAGACTTTATAAAATATGCCTTTAAACATATTGGTATTGACATTGTATTCAAGGGTTCAGGCTCAAATACAATTGGATATGACAAATCAAATAACAAAGCTCTCGTAAAGTCTATTAAATATTATTATCGACCCAACGATGTAACATATTTAAAAGGTAATCCCTCAAAAGCAAAAAAAATTTTAAACTGGCAACCAAAACATTCTCTAAATGATTTAGTTAAAATTATGCTTAATAATGATTTAAGAATTGAAAAAGAAAGAATTTCAATTAATTCTTAGATATATGGACATTATAAAATAAATTTATATCAACTAAAGGCAGTTTAAATGGATAATAACTTTCTTTTATATTTTTTTTATATTTGTATTTAATTATATTAATCAAATTAAAAATTGAATTAATGTGTTCTATAGCATTTAAGTAATTATAAGTAAGATTATCTATAGAATAAGTTTTTTTTAAACGAGTTCTCGAAATTATTAATCTACCTAGCCTCCACAAGATACCCGGATCTGTTGGAAGAGAGATTGAAATGATACCATTCTTTTTAAGTTTGTTCATTGCTGTATCTAAAAAATTTTCAGGATCTTGAATATGCTCTAAGCAATGTGAAATAATAATTCTATCGAAAGATAAATCGTCATATGGTAAATTTTTGCCGTCATATATATCAACATCAATATTATAATTTTCCTTAATAAATTTTTTTGAATTGTCTGATATCTCTGCGATAGAATACTTTTTGAATTTATTTTTTACAAAATTAATATGTGGCATGCTCCCCGCACCAATTTCTAATAAGTGCTCATGGTTATTATCAAAAATCATAGAGCTCTCAAGGTCCTTATGGCAATTATTCATTAAGAAACCTATAGGACCTTTGTATATATGATTATTATAATTATTATCTAAATATTTGAATCTTTTATCTTTGTACATGATAATTAAATTAATATTTTAATTTTATATGATTAGTTTTATTTAAACTATAAAATAAAATAACTTTAAGAAGTTCTAAAATAATTTTTATATTTTTAAGTGAAAAGATATTAATTGATGATTTATTATCAATTTCATAAACAACTGGGATATCACATAATTTTATTCCTGATCTATAAAAAATTAACATTAGCTCTGCATCAAAAAAAAATTTTTTTGAAATAAATTTATATTCATTAAGATTAATAGGTTTCTTAAAAGCTTTTAATCCTGCTTGTGTATCTCCAACTTTAAAGTTAAAAAAAAATAGGTTTAAAATTATTGAAACTGCATGCCCAATTATATATCTTGAAAATGCGTAAAAACTTTTTGTATTATTGATACTTTTGCTTTCTTTTGATTTTCTATTTATGTAAACGAAGTCAAATTGATCTAAGTTTCTTAATACTTCTAAAATTTTATCTATATAAGGCAGGTCACAATCAATTAAGATTATGTTGTCGTATTTTGAATTATTTAAACCAATCAATATTGATGCAGATTTACCTAAATTCTTTTTATTATCTATAAATTTTATATTATCAGACTGAAAATCTGATATTATGCTTGATGTATTATCTGAACTTCCATCATTTACTAATATAAGTTCATAGGAGTCTAAATTTGCATCTTTTATTAAGCTAAATAATTTTATAATTGTTTCAGATATAATTTTCTCACAATTGAAACAAGGCATGATAAAACTAAATTTTTTCATATAAATCTTCCCTTATTGATCCTAAATTTTTTCCAATCTTCATCATTGGGAAATGTAAAATAACTTTTCTTGAATTTTGAACGAATAAATTTATTTTTGTTCAAATTGTTTATAGCTAAAATAATTAAATCTGCACTTATGTCAAAAGCATCTTTATAAATTTTAGATAAATTATTTTCTTTATTTATTAATTTTTTTTGTGCTAAGATTTTGCCGTTATCTATTTCAGTATTCATTATGTGAACTGTAACACCAGAGTACTTCTCACGATTTGCTATAGATTGGAATACTGGATACACTCCACCATAGCTTGGAAGCAGGGAAGTGTGTCTATTTATGCAAGCAATCTTGGCACATTTTAAAACCGATTTGTTAAATATAACTGAACAACTTGATACAATAATATCAGGTTTATAATTTTTAATTATATTAAGGTATATTCTTCTATTAATATCATATTCAATTACAAAGTATTTTATGCTGAATTTTTTTAGAATCCCTTCAACACTAAATTGAACTTTAGTAAACTTCCAAAAAAAAGACGCAAATTTGAAAAATAATTTTTTCAAACCTAGAAAAATTATCTCATAAAGATTTAATTTTAAAATATTTCTTAATAAATATTTATCAATTGAATTAGTTTTTTTTACTTTTTTTACTAAGCCTACAAAAACTTGATATTTATTTTTTGATAATTTTTCGTATAAATCAGAAAAAAAACTAGGATGATAAAAATTTGTTTCATCAATAATTATTAAAATTTTCATTTAATTATTTCTAAAAATTCATTTTTTTCCAAAATCCTTTTTTTATCGGAAAAATACTTAAAATATTTATTTGTAAAAATTTTCTTTTCATTTTTATCATTTGTAAAGCCAATGTGGAATAGGATTTCTAATTTCTTATCTATATTTTTTTTAACTATATATTCATATATTTCTTTATCCATAATTCCAGAGTATAAAAGACCATAAAAAAATTTTTCAGTTTTTTTTCTATTAAACAGCGATAAAATTTTAATTAAAATAAAACCAATAAAATTTTTATAGGCTTCTTTATTTAAAAATATTTTCATTTTAGGTACATAAAATTCTTCAGCTGAGTATCTAATTTCAGTAATTTCTATTTTTGTATATTTGTCAAGATAATCATATATCCAAGGAATAAATTGAACATGTTCATGTCCATCAACTCTTATTTTTTTTAATCTATATAATTTTGAATATTCCTTTATTTGTTTATCTATTTCTTCAAATATATATTTTCTAAATCTTTTTTTTAAAAATAGTAATTCTATAAAGTTTGTATTTTTTTTATTTCTATTAAAAAAATAAGATTTATTATCTGTTAAATTTAGATGTAATCTAGTTTTGATATTTTTATCTAATAATTTTTTATGATACTTCTTTTCAACAAATCCTACCATTACAGAAATTTCAATTTTTTTTTTATAATTAATTATGTCTAAAATTTGTCTTGATATATTTTGTGATCTTCCATAATCATCAATATGTAATGTAATGAGAGACATGCTCATTATTAAAATCTATTTAATCCTATATTTTAAGTAGGTTCCTTGATCCTCTAATAATACTGATTTATTTAAAATTTTTTTAAGTCTATCCGAGCTAACTTTACTATATTTTTTAGTATTTAACCTATTGATTAAATCTTTTTCAATCCAATAAATAAATCCTGGTTCTTGTTTTTGAATAAAACGAAAGTGATTAAGTAAATAATTTGTCACTGGCAAATCAATAAGATCTCCATCAACTTTCTCCTTCATGTAAATAAGATGATCTGCTATCGGGAAAGACGGTTTAATACCGCTGGTTAAGTACAACCAACCATTTGATCCAATTATAAATGGCTCTTCATTAAGTTTTCTTATATCAATAATAGTTTTTGTCAAATTATTTAGTGTTCCACATTTATTTTCAATTATCCAACATTTATTTTTAAATGACCTATAGGTATCGGGATAAAGAGTAATAACGGTAAAAAATATTGTTAACAAATAAAAAAATATTTTTTCAACGAAATTTATTTTTAAGTAATCATAAAAATAAGAAATAAAAAAAATCAATGGTGTGAATACAATAAAAACATGATAGTTTTTTGCGCTACCTGTCCAAAGCCAAAAAAATATACCGAAAAAAATAATTATTAACCCAAGAGAAAAAATATTATTTTTTTCTTTAACTAATGATGAAAAAGAATTTATTTTTAAATTATATAGATTAGACAGAATATTTATAAATATTATACCAATACCAGTTATCATTATGAGATATATATGTGTTGGATCATCAAAATTTTCTAAAAAAGGATCTCTTGAACCAGATGATACTTTTGAATTAAAAGTTATATTATGAAAAATAAATTCCTCAAAAGTAAATGAAAAAAAATATGCTAAAGCCAAAAATATTAATAATGGAATAATTAATAGAGAAAATAATAATATAATAAAATTTTTAATATTTATCTTGTTTTGAAAATACATTAAAAACAAAATTAAAATGTAAATTGGAGCATATATAATCCCGTCAATTTCTGTAAGGGCACTTAGAGAAAGAAGAATAATTGAAAAAAATATGTACTTCGTATTTTTATTTTTAAAACCTTCTAATAAATAAAATAAACTTACAATAATAATTGATGTATGAAACAACCTCATAGGAATATTTATATTTTGCATAAATAAAGTCGAACATAATAGAAAGACTATTAAAAAAAGATTACTATCTGATTTATATTTTGCTATTAAATAAGTTGCGATAAAGTAAAATGCTACAATCAAAGAAAGAGTAAAATAAGCTTGAATAATACCAACACCAATAACCTTACTTAAGATATAAATATAAAAATAAAAAAATGGACCTTTATTATCAAATATATCTTTGTATAAAAGATAATTGTCATCAATATTTACTGCTGAGTTATAATGTAATCCATAATCCCAACTCCAATATTGAAATAGTAACATCGACCACGCAAAAGAGAAAAAAACCAATAGCGATAATCTTATTAAATCAAACTTATTGAAATTGGATAAATCTACCATTATGTATGGTAGCCTCGGGCGGACTCGAACCGCCACGGGAATAAATCCCACTGGATTTTAAGTCCAGACTGTCTACCAATTCCAGCACGAGGCCATGTTCGTGTT
>MDSZ01045968.1_pt1 | contig 20951 bp, 20 predicted proteins | sample 811201 | NCBI WGS metagenome assembly MDSZ01 (sample SAMN05326647, study PRJNA326480) | marine metagenome | isolation source: seawater | place: Indian Ocean: North | collected 2010 | reverse complement strand
TAAATTAAGACTAATATGATTTATGAACTTAATTAAGTCAACAGGTACATTTAGTATCTTTGTAATTATAAGCAGAGTTCTTGGTTATTTAAGAGATGTTTTAATTGCAATTTACTTAGGCTCAGGACCAATTGCAGATGCGTTTTTTGTTGCATTTAGAATACCAAATACTTTTAGAAGACTTTTTGCAGAGGGATCTTTTAATGCTGCCTTTGTTCCAAGTTATTCATCTGAACTTATAAAGGGAAAGCTGAAAGCTAAAAAATTTGCAAACGATGCATTTAATTTTTTGATGCTAGGACTTTTAATTTTAGTTTTAGCCATTGAGGCTTTTATGCCTGGTTTTATATACTTAATAGCACCAGGATTTTATGAAGATCAAACCAAGCTAGAATTAACAACTTTGCTTACCAGAATTACTTTTCCATTTCTACTTTTTATAAGTTTAGCGTCCTTTTTCTCTGCTATATTAAATTCTCATAATAAATTTGGTGTAGCTGCCGCAGCTCCAATTATTTTAAATATAATTTTAATTCTAACAATTTTTTTTGGGAAAAAATCTAATGATAGTCTTGTTATTTATTTATCTTACGGTGTGTCATTCGCAGGATTTATACAATTAATTTTTGTATATTTATTTGCAAAAAAATATTTCTCTCCAGAATTAATATTAAAGTTGAGAATAACAAAAAAGATAAAAATATTTTTTAGTAAATTTTTACCAGGTATTTTTTCCTCGGGTGTTACACAGATTAATATTCTTGTTGGAACTATAATTGCTTCTTTTCAAGCGAGCGCAGTTTCATATTTGTATTATGCTGATAGAATTTATCAAATAAATCTTGCAATCGCTGGAATTGCTATTGGAACAGTTATCTTACCCAATCTAAGCAGATATATAAAAACAAAAAATAAAAAAAAAATAAATTTTATTCAAAACAAATCTTTTGAATTATGCTTATTTTTAAGCCTCCCAGCAGCGATGGCATTATTTATTGGATCTAAAGAAATTACATCTGCACTATTTGGCTATGGTGCTTTTGATAGTGTAAGCGTTAACAATTCTGCAAAAGCTTTATATTATTTTGCATTAGGATTGCCGGCTTTTGCAATTATAAAAGTATTTTCAACTTTTTTATTTGCTAGAGATAATACCAAAACTCCTTTTTATTATTCGTTAATTTCAGTCACAATTAACATATCTATAAGTATTTTATTCTTTGAAAAAATAGGTTTTATTATTATACCAATCGCAACGAGTATTTCATCATGGATAAACGTAATATTGCTACTATTCAAACTATCTGTAAATAATTATTTTAATATTAAAAATATTTTGAGTACTTCAAATTTGAAAATTTTATTAATATCTATAAGTTCAATATATGTTTTTGATACTTTCCTAAATATTTTTGACCAATACTTAGCATACACTAGTCAGTTTAAATTATTAGCTATAATCTTAATAGTTGTAATTACTATTTTAATTTATATTTTAATGTCATTATTAACAAAAACTTTTAAATATTCTGATATTAAATTAAGGTATTAAATATATGAGTAAAAAAATTTTTTCTGGAGTTCAACCAACAGGAAATCTTCACTTAGGAAATTATATAGGTGCCATCAAAAATTTTGTAAATTTACAAAATGACCCAAATAATTTTTGTATTTACTGTGTTGTAGATCTTCACGCAATTACTGTTAAACAAGATCCAAGAGAACTAAAAAAGAACATTAGAGAGACTACAGCAACATTTATCGCAAGTGGTTTAGATTATAAAAAAAGTATTATTTTTAACCAGTCTCTTGTATCCGCTCATTCAGAGGGATCATGGTTGCTCAGCTGTATAGCTAGAATGGGCTGGTTAAATAGAATGACACAATTTAAAGAAAAAGCTGGCAAAGATAAGGAAAAAGCAAGTGTAGGTCTTTATATTTATCCTATACTTATGGCAGCAGATATTCTGCTTTACGATGCAACACATGTACCAGTAGGGGATGACCAAAAACAACATTTAGAACTTTCTAGAGACATAGCAAATAAATTTAATTTAGATTTTAATTCTCCTAATTTTTTGATTGCACCTGAGCCACTTATTCAAAAAAATTTTGCAAGAATAATGAGTTTAAAAGATGGATCGAAAAAAATGAGTAAATCGGATCCATCAGAATTAAGTAGAATAAACTTAAATGATACTAACGATCAAATTTCAAGTAAAATTAAAAAAGCAAAAACTGATACGGAGCCTCTCCCTGATAATGAGATTGAATTATCAAATAGACCAGAGGCAGAAAATTTATTAGGTATTTATTCTAGCCTAAGCGAACAACCTTTATCTAAAACTATAAATGAATTTTCGGGTAAAAAATTTTCTGATTTTAAAGAAAGACTTGCAAGCCTGGTTATAGAAAAAATAACGCCAATATCTTCTGAAATAGATAAATTACTTAAAGATGAAAAATATATAGATAACATTCTAATTGAGGGTGCCGAAAAAGCTGATGAGATAGCAAGAAAAAAAATTAAAAAAATCAAAGAAATCATAGGTTTTTAGTAATAAATAAAACTTTAAAAAAAAATTTTTCTATTTATATACTATTTATGTTTGTACAAACTTTAAATACACCAAATCCAAATTCTCTTAAATTCCTGCCAGGTGAGAAAGTCTCACTATCTGGCTCTGTAGAGTTTACCGATAAAAATCAAACCAAAAATGAACTTGTAAGAAATATATTGTCAATAAATGGTGTAACAGGAATTTTTCTATCTGATAATTTTTTATCTATAAATAAAACAACTGAAAAAGATTGGGAAGACATTAAACATATAATTATTTCATTTATAAATGATTATTATTCCGATGGAAAAAAATTTGTTTATGAAACTTCGTCTGAAAAAAAAAATGAAAATTTGGATGAAATAGAAAAAAAAATTATTCAAATCTTAGAAACAAAAATAAGACCTGCTGTTGCAAGAGATGGTGGCGATATAAAATTTAAAGAATTTAAAGACGGTAAGGTTAAAGTAGAAATGCAAGGAAGCTGTTCTGGCTGCCCAAGTTCAACCATGACTTTAAAACAGGGTGTTGAAAATATGCTTAAACATTATATTCCAGAAGTTAACGAAGTTATTCCTGTTTAATACTTATTTTTTATGTTTTTAAATGTTAAAATAAAATCAATGGACATTAAATCTTTAAGAAAAATACTTTTTAAAAAAGGATTTCTTTTATCAAAAAGATCTCAGATTAATAAACAAACAAGTTTGCAAAACCTATATAAAATTTCTTTTGCGTCTTTGTTAATAATATCTTTTTTTTATATTTTACCACCCTCATACAAATACTTAGAAAAAACATTTAAACCTAATCTGGAAATAGAAAACTCATCAAATCAAAAACTTGTGCAAGTTTTGGAAGGTAAATTGCTGGATGAAGATTTTAATAATGAAAATAATAGTGCAACTGATCAAGACTTAGTTTATCGGGAGTTGTATGGTGAAGTGACAGAGGAAGACTCACTCGAAACAGGCGTTAGATTAAAAGCCTCTGTCTTATATCAATTGTTTGAGGATACAAACTATAAATTAAGTGATGTAAGAATAAACAAAATTGCAAAACCTGTAGAAATTGGAAAACTTCCATATGAATTAAAAGAAATTCAAAATACTAAAAAAAGAAAAAATTTATTCATTCAGATAGTTTTGCCACTTATCCTTGAAGAAAATAATAAAATTCTTTTAGATAGAAAAAAATTATTTGCGATTTTAAATAAAAATAATAATTCAAAATCTGATACTGAATGGCTTAATAAAAAATTTAATCAGTATGGTGTTTCTAACAAAAATATTCCAGTTTTAAAAAGGAGAATGGATATCATCCCTCCGTCAATGGCTATTGCTCAAGCTGCAAAAGAGACTGGTTGGGGAACATCAAGATTTGCATTGGAGGGAAATGCATTATTTGGACAATGGACTTATACTGACAAAGGAATTAAACCTGCTGCAGCTGACAAAGGAAGCAAGCATAAAGTTATGATGTTTAATGTTTTGAAATCTTCAGTCAGAGCATATGCAAGAAATTTGAATACACATAAATCTTATAAAAAAATGAGATATTTGCGTGCAATTCAAAGAGACAATCATGGAAAATTGAACAGTCTCGAGTTAGTTGAACATCTTGATAGATATGCTGAAACAGGAAAAGAATACACAATTATATTAATAAAAATTATTGAACAAAATAAATTAACTGATTTTGATGATGTAAAAATTTTACCAACCAGTGAAGCTGTAAAGAATCTAATTTAGTTATCCTTTAAATTTTTAATAACAAATTGTGTACCAAACCATCGCCACCCTTCACTGTCTCTTATTGAACAATTAATTCTACCTCTTCGAGTATTAAATTTTTCTCTAAAATTAATTTTTAATTTATTTTCACTCAATTCTATTACTGATTTATCCCACCCAGATCCTTCATTTGAAAAACAATTTATATTGTCAATTTTTTGTTCTTTAAAAAATTCAACTGTCATTTCAGGAGGATTGTTACTCATTAACATTTTCTCTTCTGGATAAATATTTTTGTATTGTAGTGGTAATAGATTAACAATAAATTCAAATCTTTCTAAATCACCATATTTTTCATTAATTGGGAATCTCGGTAATTCATAGGGATCCTTATTTAAATCTATCACTCCTGAATGCTGACCAAATGCATATTTAAAATTTTCACTGATAAATTTTTTCTGCTCTGAATTCCATTCTCCAAATGGATAAGAAAAAAAAATTGGATTATATCCTAAGTTTCTATTTAATATTTCAATAGATTTGTTAATATCTATTTTAAATTCATCAAAACTAAAATTTACTAAATAATCATGAGAATGAGAGTGATTTCCAATATTTACAAATCCATATTTTTCAATTTCTTTTATTTCATCCCATTTCATATATCCCTTTTTACCAATAGCTTCTGTAGATATAAAAATTAAAAAAGGTATCTTGTTTTCTTTTAGATACGGCCAGGCATATTTATAAAATGAGGAATAACCATCATCGATGGTTAATAAAAATTTTTTATCTAACTTTTCTTTAAGAAAAACTTTGTCAAAATCCCTTGGATTTAAAAATTTATATCCAGAGGATTTAATAATATTAATATGTTTTTTTAAAATATCCATTTGAATATTTGTTGAAGGATATTTTGATTCATTGAATCTATGATACATTATAGAAACTATACCCTTTTCATTGATAAAATATTTATTATAACTTTCATCTGAATATGATATCTCAATTTGAATACAAAAAATTATGAATAACTTAATAATTGATACTGCGGGTGAAAAAATTCTTTTAAAAATCATTTCTAAAGAAAGAGAATATAATATTAAATATGATAACAGTAGAAAAAACTTTGATGAATTAGTAAAAATTATTTTTGATTTTTTGGATCAATATAATATTAAAATATCAAAAATTGATAATATATTTGTGAATCAGGGGCCTGGAAAATATACAAGTATCAGATCTGCTATAAGTGTGGCTAAAGCAATTAGAATTTCAAAGAAAATAAATATTTACGGCTATTATTCAACGCAAATAGTTAACAATAATTACGGTAATTTGGTTGAATTAATTAAAGAAGGTAGGTTGACAAATAATTTTATTCAACCAAAATATTCAACTTAATTATTTAATATGACAGAAACTATAGAACAAAAATGTATTGATAAAGGTGTGAAACTTACTGAGCAAAGAAAAATTATTGCCAAAGTCATGTCCGAGTCAAATGACCATCCAAATGTAGATGAATTATATAATCGTGTTTCGAGAATTGATAACAAAATTAGTATTGCCACTGTTTATAGAACTGTAAAATTATTTGAAGAAGCTGGAATATTGACTAAACACGAATTCAAAGGTGGAAAAGCAAGATATGAAGAATTAAATGAAAGTCATCATGATCACTTAATTGACGTAAAGACTGGTGAAATTATTGAATTTGTAGATGATGAAATAGAAAAACTTCAAAAAAAAGTAGCCGAAAAATATGGATATGAATTAGTTGATCATAAGTTAGAACTTTATGGTGTTAAAAAAAAATAAGTGAATAAAAAAATTTTCATTAAAACATTTGGCTGTCAAATGAATGTTTACGACAGCAATAGAATTTTTGATATTGTCAAAAATATTGGTTACAAAAAATCTGAAGATCAAAATAATGCTGATTGTTATATAATAAATACATGTCACATAAGAGATAAAGCAAAAGAAAAAGTATTTCATGAAGTTGGTAGAGTAAAAGAAATCTATTCAAATAAAAAAAAGCCAATTATGATAGTTGCGGGATGTGTAGCTCAAGCTGAAAATCGGGAAATACTCAAAAGGGATCCTTTTATCGATGTTGTAATTGGACCTCAATCATATCATAAAATTAATAACATTCTAAATAACTTCCAAAAAAATAATAAAGAAGATGAAACTGAATTTGATACAATTGCAAAATTTGATTTATTAGAAAAAACTAAAAATTCTGATAGTAAAGTATCGTCTTTTTTAACTATACAAGAAGGTTGTGATAAATTTTGTCATTTCTGCGTAGTCCCTTATACAAGAGGGCCCGAATGTTCTAGATCTTTCAAAACAATTATACAGGAGGCTGAGGAACTAATAAAAAATGGCTCCAGAGAGATTACATTATTAGGTCAGAATGTAAACGCATACAGATTTACAGACAAAAACAAAGAATACAGAATTTCAGATCTAATAACTGAACTTGAAAAATTCAATGAATTAAAAAGAATTAGATATACGACATCTCATCCAGTTGATATGACTGAAGACTTAATAGAATGCTATCGTAATAATAAAAAATTGATGCCATTTATTCACTTACCTATTCAATCAGGATCAAATAAAATTTTAAAACTAATGAATAGAAAACATAAAGTGGAAGATTATATTGATGTTTATAATAAACTATTAAAAATCAATCCTTTGATTAAATTTTCAAGTGATTTTATTATAGGTTACCCAGGTGAAGAAAAAAAAGATTTTGAAGAAACTATAAACTTAATTAAAAAAATAAAATTTATTAACTCATTTTCATTTATTTTTAGTCCACGGCCAGGAACTAAAGCTGCTAAATTAGATGAAATACAAAGCAATCTTTCAAAAGATAGATTAATTGAACTTCAATCTCATTTATTTCAAAATCAAATTGATCATAATAAATCTTTAGAAAATAAAAGCATTGATGTACTTGTAGAAAATAAAATTAGCCATCAAAATAAGTACTTTGGAAGAAATGAGTTTTTAAATTCAGTAATCTTTGATGCTAATGAAAATGATATTGGAAAAGTTCTTAAAGTTAATATACAAAATAGTAATCAAAATTCACTTTTTGGAAAGAGTAAAAATAAAATGAAAGCTGCATAATTTGAGTAATTTTGTCTCTAAAAAAATTAGATCTAATCTTAAATTTGTATACTCAGAAAATAATTCTGTAAGTATAATTTTTTCAAAAAACGAAGATTTGTTAGGTGTTGCAGGCGAATTTAACAATAATATTAAAGAATTAGAAAAAATTACCGATACATCAATTTACTCTAGAGGAAATTCAATAATTTTAAAAAATGGTCAAAAGAAAAATGAAATTGTGAAAAATGCTATTAGTTTTTTGTATGATCAGTATATAATTAATGGATCTATTGAAAAAAAGGATATAATTTCATCAATTAATAAATTTATGATTGAAGAAACAAATAATTCTAAAGAAAATATTAATTATATAATTAAAACACCAAAAAAATCTGTAATACCTAGATCCGAAAAACAGAAAAATTATGTTAAAGCTTTACGAGAAAGCGATGTAGTAATATCTTCAGGGCCAGCAGGTACAGGAAAAACCTTTTTAGCAGTTGCCGTAGCATTAACAATGTTGTTAGATAAAAAAATTGAAAGAATAATTTTATCTAGACCAGCAGTTGAAGCTGGGGAAAGATTAGGTTTCCTGCCAGGTGATATGAGGGAAAAAGTTGATCCATATCTAAGACCACTATATGACTCTTTATACGACCTTTTAGATTATGAAAAAATACAAAAAAAAATTGAGGTTGGCGACATAGAAATTGCACCTTTAGCGTTTATGAGAGGAAGAACTTTGAAGAACTCTTTTGCAATTTTAGATGAGGCGCAAAACGCTACAGATACTCAAATTAAAATGTTTCTGACCAGAATTGGTGAAAATTCTAAAATAGTTATAAATGGTGATCCTTCACAAATAGATTTGCCTAATAAAAACCTGTCAGGTCTTGATAGATCAAAAAAAATTCTTGGACACTTAAATGAAATATCAATAGTAGACTTTGACCACAATGATGTAGTTAGACATCCATTGGTATCTAAAATAGTAAAAGCTTATTCCGCAAAACAAAATAATGATTGAAGCTGAAGTTCTAGTTGAGTCAAATAACTGGAGAAAAATCATTAAAAATCCAAAAAGACTAATATTAAGTATCTTGAAAAAGTTTCCAAATCGTTACAAATTTGTAAATAAAAAAGCCTACATATCAGTACTTTTAACAGACAACCATAAAATAAGATTATTAAATAAAAAATTTAGAAAAAAAAATAAACCAACAGATATTTTGTCATTTCCTTTTTTTAACAAAAAAAATCTAAAAAAAAATTTAAAACATAATAAATTTTATTTAGGAGATATTGCTATCAGTGATAGAGAATTTTTAAAAAAAAATAAAAGTGATTTAAAAAATTCTTTCATTAAAATTTTTATTCATGGTTTCTTACATTTATTAAATTTTGACCATAAATCTGATAAAGATTATGAAATTATGAACTCAGTTGAAAATAAAATTTTTCAAAAAATTAAAGGTTAGTTTGGATACCAAAAAATATAAAAAATATCTAGAAAGTATATCTATACTTTTGCTTGGGATCATTACTTCTTTCAGTTTACCACCTTATAATTATTGGTTTATTAACTTTTTTACATTCAGCCTATTGTTTACAATTTTAATTAAAAATAAAAAAGAGAGTCTAAACTTTTTTGCTCTTAACGGTTATCTTTTTGGATTTGGCTTTTTCTTATCAAATATGTATTGGATACCGTTATCACTTTTATATGATGATAATTATAGTTTCTTAATTCCAGTTGCTATTTTCTTAATCCCAGCATTTTTGAGTTTATTTTATATGTTAGGATTTTTACTTTTTAAAATATTTTTACATAAAAATAGTGTTTTCATAAATATACTGATCTTTTCAGTAATTTTGGGGTTACTTGAGTTTATAAGAGGATCAGTTTTGTCAGGTTTTCCATGGAATCTTTTTGCTTATTCTTTTTCAGAAAATACAAGTTTTATCCAAATAACTTCGCTGATTGGTGTTTATGCATTTAATACTTTTTTAATCACAATATTTTGTGCACCATCAATCTTATTATTTAAAAGAAAAAAAATTGATCTATTAGGATTTTATTTTATTTTAACAATAACTTTATCAATATACTTATATGGAAGTTATAAAGTTAATATTTTTAAAAACTTAAAATCAGAAAATCTTCCAACTAAAATTAATGTTTTATCTACCAATATTTCTATTGAAAGATTTTATTCTCAATTAGATAGTGAGGAAATTTTATTAAAGTTAATTAACTTGAGTAATCCTGATCAAAATGATTACTCAATATACATTTGGCCAGAAGGAGTAATACCTAATACAAATTTAAAATCCCTAAAAAATGAATATGAATATTTATTTAAGAAATCTTTCTCGGAAAAGAATACTATTATCTTGGGAGTCAATGATAATGAAACTAAAAATGGAAAAACTTTTTTTTATAATTCTTTATCTATAATAGATAATGAGGTTAATACTATTTATAAATATCGGAAAAATAAATTAGTTCCATTTGGAGAATTTATTCCCTTAGAAAATTTTATTTCAAAAATTGGTTTAAAATCTTTAACAAATAATTACCAATCTTACAGCTCAGGTGATGAAAGAAAATTATTCGATTTTGATAAAAAAGGTGAAATAAAAATATTACCACTAATATGTTATGAAATAATATATTCTGGTAAACTATCTAAAGAGAGTGACTTTAATTTTATTATCAATATATCTGAGGATGGATGGTTTGGTAATTCTATAGGGCCATACCAACATTTTGCCCATAGTATTTTTAGATCTATTGAATACGGAAAGTATACCCTAAGATCCGCTAATAATGGTATTTCGGCCATAATAGATCCCACAGGCATAATAATTGATAAATTAAATGTAAAAAAAGAGGGTGTTATTTCAATAAACCAAATTAAGAACACTCATAAGACATTTTTTTCCACATATGGAAATAAAATCTATTTTTTAATTATTTTATTATATATTTTTTTAATTTTTTCATTTAAAAAATTGGAAAATGAATAATTTAAAAAATTACCTTTTTACGAGTGAGTCAGTATCAGAAGGACATCCTGATAAAGTATGTGATAGAATATCAGATATGGTAGTAGATTCTTATTTAGGAGCGGAACCTCAATCTAGAGTTGCTTGTGAAACTTTAACAACTACCAATAAAGTCGTTCTTGCAGGAGAAGTGAGGGGACCAGAAATTAAAAAAGATGATTTAATTCAAAGAGTAAGGGATTGTATTAAAGATATAGGATATGATCAGCAAGGTTTTACTTGGAAGGAGGCTACTAAAATTGAAAGTCACCTCCATTCACAGTCAGCAGATATAGCGATGGGTGTAGACGCATCTGGAAATAAAGATGAAGGTGCAGGAGACCAAGGAATAATGTTTGGTTATGCTTGTCGTGAAACAGATGTATTGATGCCAGCACCTATACATTATTCTCATAAAATTTTAAGGCTTATGGCTGAAGATAGAAAGTCGGGAAAGTTAAAAAATATTGAGCCTGATTCTAAAAGCCAAATTACTATTGAATATAAAAATGGATTACCAGCGAATGTAAAATCTGTAGTGATATCAACTCAACACTCACCAGAGGTAAATCAATCTCAGGTAAGAGAACTGGTTAAACCTTATATAGAAAAATCAATACCAAAATCACTTCTTAATGGATTGGATGAAAAAGAGATTTATGTAAATCCTACAGGTAATTTTGTTATTGGTGGTCCAGATGGTGATAGTGGATTAACAGGTAGAAAAATAATTGTAGATACTTATGGTGGTGCCGCTCCACATGGAGGAGGTGCTTTTTCTGGAAAAGATCCTACTAAAGTGGATAGATCAGCAGCATACGCATCAAGATATTTGGCAAAAAATGTTGTGGCTTCAAAAATTGCAAACAAATGTTTAATTCAATTAGCATACGCGATAGGTGTTTCAAAACCGCTATCAATTTATGTAGATTTATTTGAAAATGATGAAGAGAAAAACAGACACGTTGAAAAACTTATAAATGAAAATTTTGATTTAAGTCCAAGAGGAATAAGAGAAATGCTTGGTTTAAATAAAGCCATTTATGAAAAAACTGCTGCTTATGGCCATTTTGGAAGAGACCCGGAAGGAAATGGTTCATTTTCTTGGGAAAAAACAGATAAAGCTGATATTTTTAAGAATTAAATAAAGTTGAAAATATAAAAAAAATATCTATATTCACCTCACATTGTTGAAATTTCAGAATGGGCCTCGGCCCATTTTTTTTTAGTAAAAACAAAATGTTAAATAGAAGAGCTGATAAATTAGAACTGTTAAGAATAGCGGAAGCTGTGGCGCTTGAAAAATCTATAGATAAAGAGTTAATCATTAATTCAATGGAAACAGGGATAGCAAAAGCAGCAAGATCAAAATTTGGAACAGAAAACGAAATCGTAGTAAATATCAACAGAGACAATGGTGATATAGAAATTTATAGAAAACTAATAATTTCAGATAAACCAGAAAATTCGAATATAGAAATAAGTTTAGAGGAAGCAATTAAGTTAGATCATAAAAATAAAGAAAAAAAAATTGGAGATGAAGTATTACAAACACTCCCATCCTTTGATTTTGGAAGAATTGCCGCGCAGACTGCTAAACAAGTAATAAGTTATAATGTACGTGAAGCTGAGAGGGACAGACAATATAATGATTTTATAGATAAAAAAGACTCTATATTAAGTGGTATAGTTAAAAGATTAGAATTTGGAAACGTGATTATTGATCTTGGAAAAGCAGAAGGAATAATACAAAAAAATGAAATGATACCAAGAGAGAATATAAAAGCAGGTGACAGAGTAAAAGCTTATTGTCTCGATGTAAGAAGAGAGCAAAGAGGTCAACAAATATTTCTTTCTAGAGCACACCCAAAGTTTATGGAAAAACTTTTTACGTTAGAAGTTCCAGAAATTTATGATGGATTAATTGAAATTATTTCCTCATCAAGAGATCCAGGAAGTAGAGCGAAAATTTGTGTTAAAGCTAAGGATAATTCTTTAGATCCAGTAGGAGCATGTGTAGGAATGAGAGGAAGCAGAGTTCAGGCCGTTGTTAACGAACTGCAAGGTGAAAAAATAGACATTGTTAATTGGTCTGAAGACCTGGCAATTGTGGCTGCCAGTGCATTATCTCCTGCAGAGATACTTAGAGTGAATGTAGATAGTATGAATAAAAAAATTGATGTTATACTCACAGATGAAAATTTAAGTAAAGCTATTGGAAGAAGAGGTCAGAACGTAAGACTTGCTACAAAATTATTAAATCATGAAATAAATATTCTGACAGATCAAGAGGACTCAGAGAGAAGACAAATAGAGTTTAAAGAAAAAACAGATAATTTTGTGAAAAATTTAGAGTTAGATGAAACATTGGGACAACTACTTGTTGCTGAAGGTTTTTCATCTATAGAAGATATAAAAGATAGCAACACAGAAACATTAACAAAAATTGAAGGTATTGATGAAGACACAGCAAAAGAGCTTATAGATAGAGCAAATGAATTTTACAAAAAAGATCAAGAGGAAATCTCAAATAGAGTAAAAGATTTGGGTTTAGATAATAATTTAATAGAACTTCAAGGATTAACACCAGGAATGTTAGTTACTCTTGGAGAACAAAAAATATTAACACTTTCTGACTTTGCAGATTTGGCATCGGATGAATTAACTGGAACCTATGATGTTGTAAATGGTGAAAAGGTTAAGATTAAAGGGTATTTAGAAGATTTTGCTTTAACAAAGCAAGAAGCGGATAATTTAATTATGACAGCAAGAAATATTATTTATAAAGATTGAGAAATGACCAATGGACAAAAAAAAATTAAAACTTTCAATCACTGGAAATGCAAAAAGAACTATATCTAATATAGAGCAGGCAAGATCAAATCCCAAAAACTCAGTTATTATAAATAATAATAGACCTTTCCCGAAAAAAAAATTTTTTAAAGCTGGTTCCCAATCTGATGCCTCTAACAAACCAGGAAAGAGTTTTGGTTTTAAAAAACCTTTACAGAGCTTTGCTCCTAAAAAAGAAATATCTGATTTCGAAAAAAGAAAGTTAGCAGAACAAAGAGCTACAAAAAGATTAAAAGGTGAGTCTCAAAAAGAAAATAAAGATAAAACTTCGATAAAGAAAAGAGAGTTAAAGTTAACAATTTCTCGAGCACTTAGTGACGAAGATGGAGTTGAAATTAGAGGTAGAAGCTTAGCATCAATTAGAAGAGCTAGACAAAAGGAAAATAGAGACCAACAGAAAGTGGAAAAACAAGAATATAAGCCTGTAAAAAGAGATGTTTCAATTCCTGAAGTTGTAACAATAAGAGAGCTGGCAAATAGAATGAGTGAACAATCAAGCAATCTAATCAAACATCTTTTATCAATGGGTGTTAAGGCCACAATCAATCATGCCATAGACTCAGATACTGCCGAGTATTTAGTTAAAGAATTTGGTCATAATCCAATTAAAGAAAAGAAAGCTGAAGATATTATAAAAAAAATAAATGAGAGTAAAAATGAAGATTTAAAACCTCGACCTCCTATAGTTACAGTTATGGGCCATGTAGACCATGGAAAAACATCTCTACTAGATGTTTTGAGAAAGGCTAATGTTGTAGAAGGAGAATATGGAGGTATTACCCAACATATTGGAGCATATCAAATTAATAAAGATAAAAGAAAAATTACTTTTATTGATACACCCGGACATGCAGCTTTCACTGAAATGAGAGCCAGAGGTTCAAAATTGACAGATATAGTAGTATTAGTTGTTGCAGCGGACGATGGAGTTAAACCCCAAACTATAGAGTCAATAAAACATGCAAAAGCGGCAAATGTGCCAATCGTAGTAGCAATAAATAAATGTGATTTACCCGAGTCAGATCCAGCTAAAATTAAAAATCAATTACTTGAACATGAATTAATTGCTGAAGATTTATCTGGAGATACACTGATGATCGAAATTTCAACTAAAACAAAAACTAATTTAGATAAACTTGTTGAATCTATAATATTACAGGCAGAATTATTAGATTTAAAAACAGAACATGACACGGAAGCAAAAGGTATTGTGCTTGAATCAAAAATAGATATCGGAAGAGGTCCCGTTGTAAATATTATTGTAACATCTGGGAATTTAAAAAAAGGAGATTATTTTGTTAGTGGAAAAAAATGGGGTAAAGTAAGAGCTTTATTAAATGACCAGGGTCAAAATATTGAAGTGGCCGACCCCTCAACCCCTGTTGAAGTTTTAGGTATTAATGGTGCGTCCAATGCAGGGGATGATTTTTTAGTTTTATCATCTGAAAAGGAGGCGAAAAATCTTGCAGAGGCCAGAGTAAATGAAGCTAAAGAGGGAATGAAAAACTTAAGCTTTTCTACAAAGGATAGTGCTTTTTCAAAAAAAAATTCTGAAGAACTAAACATAATAGTTAAGTCGGATGTTCATGGATCTGCGGAAGCTATTAAATTTGCGATATCAAATATTAAACATGAGGAAGTAAAAGCTAAAATTCTTCACTCTGATATTGGAATGATAACAGAGACAGATATTACACTAGCAAAAGCATCAAATGCAGTAGTTATAGCTTTTAATGTTAAACCAAGTAAAGAGGCAAAGAAAATAGCTGAAAAGGAAAATATAAAAATTGAGGCTTTTAATATTATATATGAACTAATTGATTTTATTAAAACTCGTATGTCAGGATTATTAACTCCTGAAATTAATGAGGAAATCACCGGTAAGGCCGAGGTTCTAGATATATTTAAAGTGTCAAAAGTAGGAAAGGTTGCTGGATCAAAGGTTTTAAATGGAGAAATAAATCAAGACTCAAACGCTAGGATAATTAGAGATGGAATTATAATTTTTAATGGTAAAGTAGGATCGATTTTTAGAGAGAAAAATCAAGTTAAGCAAGTAAATGCAGGTTTAGAGTGTGGTATTTCCCTTAAAGACTTTAATGATTTTCAGATAAAGGATATTATAGAAGCTTACAGATCAAAAATTATAGAAAGACAGATATAATCATGAGTAAACTAGGAAAACCAGCAACACAAAGACAGCTAAGAGTTGGTGAGATGATAAAACAAGCGCTTAGTATGATATTTTTAAGGGAGGAAACAAAAATATTAGATTTAGACACGAAATCCATAACTGTGACTGAGGTACGAATGAGTCCAGATTTAAAAACAGCTAAGATTTTTGTATTACCACTTGGAGGAAAAGATACAGAGAAAGTAATAGATAAATTAAAAGAATTTTCATTTGTAATCAGAAAAGTATTATCAAAAAAAATAATGGTTAAATTTATGCCAAAATTATTTTTTGTTAATGATGATTCATTTGATTATGCCGAAAAAATTGAAAATTTAATTAGGCAAACACAAAAATAAAATAGATAAAATGGAGAAAAAAATGAAAGATATAGCCAGACATGATAAAGACACCGGTTCATCTGAGGTACAGATATCTCAACTTACAGTACAAATTGAAAATCTATCTGAACATATAAAGAAATTTAAAAAGGATAAGCATTCATCAGTTGGATTAATTAAAGCAGTAAATAAAAGAAAGAAATTATTAAATTATTTAAAAAAAAATAAAATGAATACATATAAAGAAGTAATTTCGAAATTAAATTTAAGGAAATAAATGTTTAAAGTAGTAAAAAAAGAAATTGAAGTATCGGGAAAAAAAATAAGTTTAGAAACAGGAAAAGTAGCAAGACAGGCAGATGGAGCAATAATTGCACAATGTGGTGAAACGGTAGTATTAGCTACAGCAGTTGGTGCAAAAAAAGTAAATCCAGATGTAGATTATTTTCCACTATCCGTAAATTATCAAGAAAAATATTATGCAGCAGGAAAAATCCCAGGTGGATATTTTAAAAGGGAAGCGAGACCTACCGAAAGTGAAACTTTAATCTCAAGATTAATTGATAGACCTATTAGACCTCTATTTCCAGATGAATTTAAAAATGAAGTGCAAGTTCTTCCAACTGTCATTTCATATGATAAAGAAAATGAAGCCGATATATTATCAATTATAGCATCTTCTGCAGCTCTAGCAATTTCTGGAATGCCTTTCTTAGGCCCTGTGGGTGCGTCTAGAGTTGGTTTTATTGATGGAAAATATATTTTAAATCCATCAAAAACAGACCTTAAAAGTTCAAAATTAGATTTAGTAGTAGCTGGAACCAAAGATGCAGTTTTGATGGTTGAGTCTGAAGCTAATGGCTTAACCGAGGAAGAAATGTTAAATGCTGTAAAATTTGGTCATGAAGGGTTTGTTCCAATCATAAAAATGATTGAGGATTTAGCTAAAGAATGTAAAAAAACAGACTGGGTGATAGACAAAAAAGACCTTTCCGAAGTGAGAAAAAAACTAGAATCTGAATTTACATCAGATTTAAAGAAAGCCTTTTCAATAAAAGATAAGCAGGAAAGATCAAATATGATCTCAGAAATTACAGATAAGGCAAAAAAACTTTATGAAGAGAGCGAGGATATATCAGATCTGGATGTGAATACTGAGCTTAAAAATTTAGAAAAAACAATAGTAAGAACCGATATTTTAAAAAATAAAAATCGTATCGATGGAAGAGGTTTATCAGATGTAAGACCAATAATGTGTGAAGTAGGAATTTTACCAAGAGTTCATGGATCTGCATTATTTACTAGAGGAGAAACACAAGCAATTGTAACAACTACCCTTGGCACATCAGATGATGAACAAAAAATCGAAAGTTTAGAAGGTCTCCAAAAAGAAAGATTCATGCTTCATTATAATTTTCCACCATTTTCAGTTGGTGAGACTGGTAGAATAGGAACTGGGAGAAGAGAAATTGGACATGGAAAACTTGCTTGGAGAGCAATAAATTCATCATTACCACCAAAAGAGACCTTCCCCTATACATTTAGAATAGTTTCAGAAATAACAGAATCTAATGGCTCATCTTCTATGGCAACTGTTTGTGGCACGTCATTAGCATTAATGGATGCTGGAGTTCCTATAAAAAAACCAGTTGCAGGTATTGCAATGGGACTAATTAAAGAAGGTGATGAATTTAGTGTTCTATCTGATATTTTGGGTGATGAAGATCATTTAGGTGATATGGATTTTAAGGTTGCTGGGACTGAAGATGGAATTACATCTCTACAAATGGATATTAAAATTACTGGTATTACGTTTGAAATAATGGAACAGGCATTAAAACAAGCCAAAGATGGAAGAATTCATATCTTAGGTGAAATGAATAAAGCTATTTCTAAATCAAGAGATGATGTCGGAAAACATACTCCAAAGATGGAAAAAATATCTGTAGATAAAAAAGATATAGCAACTGTTATTGGAAAAGGTGGAGCAACAATTAGAGAGATTGTTGAACTTTCCGGAGCGAAAGTTGACATTAATGACGAAGGAGTAGTAACAGTCGCTGCACCTGATGAAGATTCTAGAAATAAAGCATTACAAATGATCAAAGATTTAACCGCAAAACCAGAAATGAACAAAATTTACAATGGCAAGGTAATGAAAATTATGGAGTTTGGAGCGTTTGTAAATTTTTTAGGAAAACAAGATGGACTTGTTCATATATCTGAATTAGCTGATAAAAGAGTAGCTAAAGTAACTGATGTTGTTAAAGAAGGTGATGAAGTAAAAGTAAAGGTTATTGGTTTTGACAGAGGTAAAGTAAAACTTTCAATTAAACAGGCATCAGTCTAATAAGATGCAAGATCAACAAATTATTAAAATAATTGAAAATCTAAAAGGTCGTAGAAGCTACGAAGAAAAAAGGGCTGCTAAACTCGGATTTACATCATTATATGCATACTTTGAAAATAAAATTTTGAAAGAGAGAGAAGCTGCCGAGGAAAAAAGAAAAGAATTAGTAGAAATTAAAAAAGGTGAAGAAATAACAAAAACTAAGAAAAAAAGTTGTGGCTGCTGCTAATTATTTTTTTTCTTATCTCTCTTAATCTTTCTTTTTTCTTTTAAAGAAAGTTTAGCTTTTTTCATGACACTAGAATCTTTAAATGATTTACCACTATATCTTTTAGACATTTTTTAACTAATATTTTTAGGATCTGGCATGCCTACTTTATTATACCCTGCATCCACATAGTGAATTTCGCCAGTAACTCCACCAGCAAGATCGCTCAATAAGTATAACGCTGAGTTTCCGACATCATTTATATCTACGTTTCTTTTTAAGAAGGAATGATCTTCGTTCCATTTATATAAAAATTTTGCATCTCCAATTGCTGATGCTGCTAATGTTTTTATTGGGCCAGCACTTATTGCATTTACTCTAATTTGTTTTGTTCCCAAATCTCTTGCAAGATATTTTACACTTGCTTCTAGAGCTGATTTACAAACGCCCATAACATTATAGTTTGGTATAGCTTTTGATGACTCATATGTAAGAGTAATCATGCTTCCATTCGGTTTCATTATTTTAGCAGCCTCCCTTGCAACTTCTGTAAATGAAAAGCAAGATATAAGCATACTTTTTAGAAAATTTTCTCTTGTTGTGTTTAGATATTCTCCTGATAATTCTGATTTATCCGAGAAAGCAACTGCATGTACAACAAAATCAATTTCCTTCCAATTAGACTTTATATCTTCAAACAATTTGACTACATCCTCTTTCTTTTCTACATCACAGCTAAATGTAATTTTTGAATTTAATTTTTCCGCCAATGGAACTACTCTCTTCTTTAAAGCATCTCCTAGATATGTAAATGCTAGTTCAGCTCCTTCTTCTGCAAGTTTTTTAGAAATTCCCCATGCAATAGATCTTTCATTAGCAACGCCCATAATTAAACCTTTTTTACCCTTCATTAAGTTCATACTTTAAACCTTTTCAAATATTAAAGTTGCATTTGTACCACCAAAGCCAAAGCTATTAGACATCACTGAATTTAATTCAATATTTTTCTTGGTTTGGGTTACAATAGGATATTTTTTTGCATCATCATCCATATCATTTATATTTGCTGATGCTGTTATAAAATTATTTTTCATCATAATTAAGCAGTAAATTGCTTCATGTACAGATGCAGCCCCTAAAGGATGACCAGATAAAGATTTTGTTGAACTTATTTTAGGTATATCTGAACCAAATGTATCTCCTACAGCATTTAATTCTGTAATATCTCCTACGGGTGTAGAAGTGCCATGAGTATTTAAGTAATCAATTTTATTTTTTGAAGTTTCAAGCGCCATTTTCATACATCTAATTGCTCCCTCGCCAGACGGAGCTACCATATCATAACCATCTGAAGTTGCTCCATAACCTGTTAATTCTGCATATATTTTGGCACCTCTTGCTTTAGCATGCTCATATTCTTCAAGCACAAGAACGCCCGCTCCTCCAGCAATTACGAATCCATCTCTAGTTTTATCATAAGCTCTAGATGCTTTATCCGGGGTATCATTATATTTTGATGATAAGGCGGTCATTGCATCAAACATAGCAGTCATTGCCCAATGAATTTCTTCACTTCCACCTGCAAAAACTATATCTTGTTTTCCCATTTGAATTAACTCCATAGAATTACCTATGCAGTGTCCACTAGTTGCACATGCAGAACTCATTGTATAATTGGTTCCTTTAATTTTAAATGGAACAGCAAGTGTTGCGGAAGCAGTACTAGCCATAGTCCTTGGAACAATAAACGGACCCATCAACTTTGGAGTTTTTGCTCTTGTTTTATCTGCAGCCAATATAACATTTTCAATTGAAGGTCCTCCTGAACCCATAACAATTCCAGTTTTAAAATTACTAACATCTTTTTCCTCTAATCCAGAATCCTCAATAGCTTCTTTCATCGCAATATAATTGTAAGCAGATCCAGAGCCCATAAATCTTATTGTTTTTCTATCTATATGATCCTCAAGCTTTATTTTAGGTTTGCCATGCACATGACTTTTAAGATTGTGCTCTTTGTATTCCTCAGAGAATGAAATTCCAGACTTTGAATTTAATAAAGATAATTTTACTTCTTCTTGATTATTTCCAAGGCAAGAAACTATACCAAGACCTGTTATAACTACCCTTCTCATTATTTAAATAATCCCACTTTTAAATTTTCTGCTGAGTAAATTTTTTTACCATCTGCTGATAATATACCATTAGCTAAACCAACAGTTGTTTCACCTTTCACAATTATTCTTTTCATATCAATTTCATAAGTAGCCATTTTTACACTTCTAAGAACTTCACCTGTAAATTTTACAGCACTAACTCCTAGTGCTCTTCCTCTTCCAGGATTTCCGAGCCAACCAAGATAAAAACCAACTAGTTGCCACATAGCATCTAAACCAAGACATCCAGGCATTACTGGATCCTCTTTAAAATGACAATTAAAAAACCACAAATCATCTTTTATATCTAATTCAGCTTTAATTAATCCTTTTTTATAAGATCCTGTATTTTCACTAATTTCAGTAATTCTGTCAAACATCAGCATTGGAGGC
>MDSZ01167909.1_pt1 | contig 20954 bp, 18 predicted proteins | sample 811201 | NCBI WGS metagenome assembly MDSZ01 (sample SAMN05326647, study PRJNA326480) | marine metagenome | isolation source: seawater | place: Indian Ocean: North | collected 2010 | reverse complement strand
GCATCTTTTAATTTCTGTATACCTATCTCCTTCTTTGCGGAAATTATGATTGTGTTATCATCATGAATATTATGAAAATTAAATTTATTTTTAATTGAATCTACTTTGTTTAAAACCTCAACAATGCGTTTATCATCGTTTTTTATTCCAATTTCCTCAAGAATTTTTAAAACTTCTTTTTTGTGAAATAAATACTCTGAATCAGATAAATCTCTTACATGAAGAATTAAATCTGATTTTAAAATTTCATTCAATGTAGACTTAAAAGCATCAATTAGTGTTGTCGGTAAATCTCTGATAAACCCAACTGTATCAACAAAAATAAAATTAAATCCATTTATATATCCATTTCTAATAGTCGAATCAAGAGATGCAAAAAGCATATTCTTAGATACAACTGATGATTTTGTAATAAGATTAAATAAAGTAGATTTACCAGAATTTGTATAGCCAACTAAAGAAATTATAGGTATTTTATTTTTTTCTCTTCTATATCTCTGAATATTTCTTATGCTATCTATTTTATTAATTTTTTTTTGAAGCCTATTGATTCTATCGGTTAATTGTCTCCTATCAGATTCAATTTGTTTTTCACCAGGCCCACCCATAAATCCAGCACCACCCCTTTGACGTTCAAGGTGCGTCCAGGATCTAACCAGCCTACTCTTTTGAAATTTCAAACTGGCAAGTAAAACACTCAATTTACCCTCATTAGACTTAGCTCTAGATCCAAAAATTTCAAGAATAAGTCCAGTTCTATCTATAATTTTTGAATTTGAGGCTTTTTCAAGATTTCTTTGTTGTATAGGAGAAAGATTAGTATTTATAAAAATCAATGAAACATCTAATTCAATGATTTTATTTTTTAGAAATTCAACATATCCTGATTTTAAATATGTTTTTGGATTAACTTTATCTATTCCTACATCACTGGAAAAAACACATTTTAAATTAATTGCTTCAACTAAATTTACTGCTTCATTCAATAAAACAGTTTTCGATTCTTTAAACTTTTTAAAATAAGGTTGAATTACTAAAGTTTCAATTTGATTCATTAATCTCGCAATCAATAAAGTGATTATATTTTTTAATCAATTTATTTGTAATCATTCCGGGTTTGCCATTTTTCACGGAAACATTATTCACTTTTACAACAGGCAGTATTTTTGCAGTAGTACTTGTTAAAAAAGCTTCATTACATTCTTTAAGTTCTTTAAGATTAAAAGGTTCTTCTTTTACAATTAATTTATTTAATTTGGCGATTTGGATAACAGTATCTCTTGTGACTCCGCCAAGAATGTAATTATTAGAAGGATGAGTTTGTATTTCATTATTTTCATTAACAATAAATGCATTAGAAGTAGAGCCTTCAGTTATATAATCACCTCTTTTTTGCCATGATTCATAAAAATTATTTTCAAAAGCTTTTTGTTTTTCTAAAACATTTGGAAGAAGCGAAATTGATTTAATATCGCATCTGCCCCATCTAATGTCATCTGAAAGCAAAATATTTACACCATTAGAAGTCAATTTCTCATCATGTTTTACGTTGAATGTAAAAATCACTATGTTCGGAGAAATAGCTTTAGGAAAAAGATGATTTCTATGTGAACTTCCTCTAGTGATTTGTAAATATAAAAATCCATTATCTAGGTAATTTAATTTAATAATTTTCTTAAGAATCAATTCTAGTGATTTTATATTAGTATAAGGAAAATTAATTTTTAAACCCTCGAGAGATTTTTCTAAACGCTTAAGGTGTCTTTCTATATTTATCACATTTGTTCCATAAAAAGACATCACTTCGTAAACACCATCTGCAAAGTTAAAACCACGATCTTGTATTGAAATCATGGCTTTAGATTTATCTTCAAATGATCCGTTTACGTAACAAATTGACACTAAAAAAACTCTATATTTACTTCAGAATATTTTTCTATTTCCTTGATTGCAGATGGTTCAGAAAAAATAATAAGTTTATCTTTCACAAAAATTGTGCTGTTCTCATCAGGAAAGATTAATTTGTTTTCTCTTACTATACCACCAATTACTACTCCATCTGGCATGTCAAGGTCTGAGATTTTTTTATCTGCAAATTTAGTGGTTGGAAGAATTTCTATTTCCATTATCTCACCCCTATCGTTACCAAAATCATGAACCTCTCTGACTTTACCTCGACGGACATATTGTAAAATAGCTGAAGTTGTTATATTACCGGGATTTATAAGCACATCTAATTCAAGTTTTTTATATAAACTTCTATAATTAGTATTATTTACTATCGCCATGGTTCTTTTACAACCTAAATCTTTTGCTAAAAGTGACGAAAAAATATTAACTTCATCATCATCAGTAACTGTAATAATGGCTTCTGCGCTGGATGCACCTGCTTCTTTTAGTAAGTCAGCATCTACAGCATCACCACATAATATCGTATTCTCTTTAGAAAGTTGGGAAGAAATATCTTTTGTTCTTTCTAAATCACTATCTATTACTTTACAGTTTATATCAGGATAATCTTTTTCAAGAATTTTCAAAATATTTAAACCAATATTCCCTGCTCCAACAACAATTAATTTTCTATTTTCTTGAGATTTTATTCCAAAAACTCTAAGTGCCCTCAATATATCTTCATTTCTAATACAAATATAAATATCGTCACCTGGATAAAGTTCAATTTTACCTGAAGGAATTATTATTTGATTCTTTCTGAAAATCGATAAAATTTTAACATCTAAGCCTGAAAATATACCAGGTAACATTCTTAGTGGAGTATTGATTATTGGACAATCGTCATTAATTGAAATACCAATTATACGAGCAGTTTTATTACCAAGATAAAAAGAGTCAAAAGCACCCGGGGTGTTCAACTTTCTTATAATATCTTTTGCTACCTCCAGTTCTGGCGAAATTATAGCATCTACCTCTATTTTTCCAGCTGTAAATATTTTTTTTTCAAAATTAGAATTCAAATACTCTCTTTCCTTAATTCTAGCAATCTTAAAGGGAATTTTAAATAAATGATTAGCCATCTCACACGAGATTATATTTTGCTCGTCACTATCAGAAACTGCTATAATCATATCTGCCTCATCCGCACCGGCCTTATCAAGTATACCTGGATGGGAAGTTTTTCCACAAATACTTTTTAAATCAAGACTTTTATTTAGTGATCTTAATAGAGATTCAGATTCGTCGATAATTGTAACATCATTATCTTCATAAACTAACTGTTTAGCAATATTTGAACCAATTTCACCTGCTCCACAAACAATTATTCTCATATTTATATTTCCGTTTTTATTTTCATCGATTTAAGTTTTCTATAAAGTGCAGTTCTTTCCATTCCAATTTCACCAGACATTTTAGAAATATTATAATCGAATTTGTCTAAATTATATAAAAGATAGTTCTTTTCAAACTCTTCTCTTGCCTCCTTAATTTTTAAATTCATGTTGTTTTCTGTATAACTTTCTTTTGAGTTTGTAAGGTTGTCACCAAGTTCTATTAAATGATTTTTGTTAATTTCTTTTATTGACTTATTATTTAACATTATAATGGCCCATTCAACAAAAGTTTTTAATTGAGAAATATTTTGTAAACATTCAGATCTAATTAGGAACGAAATTGCTTCTTTTGAAAAATACATTTTGTTAATTCCTTTATCCTTAAAAGCTTCAGAAGCAAAAATAGTAATTAGTTCTCCGATGTCCTCTTTTCTTTCCATTAACGAAGGAATTTCTATGGATGTAAAGTTTAATTTTTTTAATAAATCATTTCTTATGATATCATTCTTTTTTAGATTTGCATTTGAAGAAGCTATCAATCTTACATTTAATGATTTTGCACTAACACTCCCTAACCTATAAAACTTTTTTTCCTCCAAAATTCTTAGTATTTTACCTTGTATTACATTAGATAGATATTGAATATTTTTTAGGTAAAGGGTGCCATTATCAATTTCATCTAAAACCCCTAAGTCCTTGATAATCTTTCCTTCCTCAACACCAAATAAATTTCTCTCTAATTGTAAATCTGGTTGACCGCAATTTATTGATTTAAAATTTTTTTTTGATCTATGAGAGGAGTTGTGAATTGTTGTTGCTAAAAATTCTTTTCCGCTTCCTTCTCCTCCTATTAACAAAATATTTGAATCTGTTCTACTAAGTTGATTTATCTTTTTTTCTAGTAATTTTGAAGCTTTTGATAAGGCAACTAATTCAAAATTGTTGTCCTTTTTTGCAAGATTTTCAATTTTTCTTTTTAAAATTAAATTTTCCAGAGCCTTTTTAATTTTAAAAATTAATAAATCACTATCAAATGGTTTTTCAATAAAATCGTAAGCCCCTTTTTTTATAGAATTAACTGCTGTCTCAATGTTTCCATGACCACTAATCATTATTACTGGGATGTCTTTATCGAATAATCGTATCTTTTCAAGTGCCTGGAATCCATCAAATTTTGAATTATTCAACCATATATCTAACAAAACTAACGAAAAGTTTTTCTTTTTAAAAAGTTCTAAACCATGCTCAGATGTTATAGCGTGATCGCAATTGTATCCTACATCCATTAAAAGACCTGATAATTGATCACAGATATCTGGTTCATCGTCAATTATTAATATTCTACTTTCTTTATCAATCATTTTAATCATACACCTAAAAGTTTAATTCTCACACATGCCCCACCTAGAGTTTTACTATCGAGCAAATTAATCTCACCTCCGTGATCTTCAATTATTTTCTTGCATATTGCTAAACCTAAACCAGTACCATTTACTTTATTTGTAATATATGGCTCGAATAATTTATCTCTATTTTGAGGAAATCCATTTCCATTGTCCTCTACATTAATAATAATATTTTTTTTTTCTTTAGTAACTTTTACAGTTATAATCTTTTTTTTTGTTTTTGATGATTCAAATGCATTTTTAAAAATATTCAAAAAAACTCTACCTAATTGATTTTTGTCACAATTAATTTTAAGATTTTTAAAGTTATTCTCATTTGTGAACTCAATATTTTGGTCAAGCATTTTTATTGTATTAACCTGATTTTCAATAATCATACTTAATTTTTCTACACCATAATTACTTTCTGGCATTCTTGCAAAATTTGAAAACTCAGTCACTAATGATTGAATATTATTTACCTGTCGTTTTATAGTTTCTGTACATTTTAAAAATGTATCATTATTATCTATTCTATCTGTAAATGACTTTTCTAATCTTTGTGCGGATAGTTTAATTGGTGTTAAAGGGTTCTTTATTTCATGAGCAATATACCGAGCTACACTTGACCAAGCAGCGTGTTTTTGAGCCGAAACTAATTCAGAAACATCGTCTATATTAATTACAAAACCCATTAAAATTTTTTTTTCTTTAATTTCAGATATTCTGATATTTAAAAATTTTAATTTTTCACTAGTAAAATATTTAATTTGGTGTTCATAATTTTTAAATTCACTTTGCCTAAATTTGTTTATAAAACTAGAGGGAATAATTTCTTCACTTAAAAATTCCTTTGTTATTTTTTTATTAAATATTTCCTGACATTTTTTATTGCTCAATAGGACTTTGTTGTTTAAATCTACATAAATAATACCTGTACTTACATTGTTTATGATATTTTCAGTAAACTTTCTTCTTAAGTTGATTATTTCTTTGGCTTTATAAAGTTTATTTCTTTGAATATTTAAAATATCTAGCATTTTATTTAAGACGTTTGATAAAATATTAAATTCATTATTTCCTTTAAAAACTCTTATTCTAGTTGAAAAGTCATCCTTAATTATCTTTTCTGAATCAAAAATGATTTGCATTATTGGTTCAATTATTCTGTTAGAGAATCTCAGACCAAACCACATTGACAAAAGAATCATCAGAAAATTAATTGCAATGAATAATTGATTAAACTGAAATTGGAAATCATCTAATCTTTTAGTAATGCTTAAATATTCGGTGGCTGCATCATCTACCGATTCCACCCTTCCCAAGACATTGGAATCGACATCTTTCCCAATAAAAAGATATGTTGGTATTGCTCTTTGAATTTTTATTAAAGCTCTTACTTTAGTTTTATCATTATTTGGAAAAACAGCTATGTCTCCATCATCGGCAATAAGAAAAGTCCATAAAGGAGGTGCTGTCTCAGATTCAATCAGAAACGTACCAACTTTAGCTAACAGCTGACCAGAACTTTCAAATATTATAGCCTCATCTAAATCTTTAATTTCAATGAAGTAACTAAGAAATTCAGTTAATCTATTTTTATCTGTAAAAAATACTATTTTTTCATTATCAATTTCACTTCTTATGAATAAAATATCATTTTTTATATTACTAATGTGTTCATTAAAGTATGATTCAGATATGTTTTTTGAACCATTTATAACTCTTTTAATTTTATCATTGAACCAAATTTTAATTCCTTGATCAAAAAAAATTAATGAAAAAATAGTAATTAGTGTTGATGGAATTAAAGTAATTATAATAAAAAACAATGTGAATTGTATTTTAAATTTAGATTTAAGTTTTTCTTGACTAAAATTATCTTTAATTTTTTTTACTGAAACTAATATCAAAATAATAATTAAAATAAAATTAAATGATATTAACTTTGAAACATTTTCAATCTGCTCAAGATTTGATAAATATCCAGAAAGAGTCAAGAAAATCAACAAACTCAAAATTAATGATAAGAAAAAAACTAATAAAAAAAAGAAATTAAATTTTTCATTCCTATCCAAGATTTCAGAAAATTTAGAACCAATCATTTTTTTCCATATTTGAGTGGTATATTTAATTTTTTAATCTTAGCTCTCAATGTATTTCTATTTATACCTAAAATTTTTGAGGTTTTAATTTGATTGCCTCTACAAAATTCAAGTGATTTTAAAATTAATGGTCTTTCAAATTCCTCCATGAACTTATCATGAAGTCCAATATTCTCATTACTACTACTAAGAGTATTAAAAAAATTATTTAAAAAGCCTTCAAGATAGGTTTTAAGATTGTCCTTTTCTGATTTATTCTTTAAAGTTTTTAAATTTTCTTCTCCATCATTTCTATCGTAATCAATAAAATCCTCTAGTGCGATTGAATTGATTAGATCTTCAGAAACGAGAACCGAAACTCTTTTTAGCAAATTTTCTAATTCCCTCACATTTCCAGGCCAATGATAATGTTTAAGAAAATTGATTCCAGAACTATCAAATTGTTTTTTTCCTTTTGAATACAATGACAAGTAATGTCTAGCAATTGAAACAATATCATTTTCCCTTTTTCTCAGTGGAGGAAGAGAAATGTTTATAACATTTAGTCTGTAGTATAAATCTTCTCGAAAATTCCCTTTTTGAATTTCAGATAATAAATCCTTATTAGTTGCTGAAATTATTCTAACATCCGTTTTAATTAATTCTCTTCCTCCAACTCTAGTAATTTCACCAAACTGTAAAACTCTTAATAATCTAGATTGAACATCATATGGCATATCACCAATTTCATCAAGAAACAAGCTACCACCAGATGATTTTTCAAAAAAACCTTTAGTTTGAATTTCCGCTCCAGTAAAAGCTCCTTTTTCATAGCCAAACAACTCACTTTCTATCAGTTCTTTAGGTAAAGAAGCCATATTTATTGCAGTAAATGGTTTTTCAGATCTATCACTAAAGTTATGAATTGTCTTTGCAACTAGCTCTTTCCCAGTTCCTGATTCACCATTAATAAGAACAGAAAAATTTGTTTTTGTAATTTTTGCAATATTTTTGTAAACATTCTGCATTGACGATGAAGTTCCAATCATTGGGAGATTCTCTTCAATTTTAAATGAATTTATTTCCTCTGACTTTTTTTTTAAAGACCTATCTACAGAAATTATTAAATCATTTAAGTCTAATGGTTTAGGAATGTACTCAAAAACATCTAATTGATCAGCTTTAATTGCTGTCAAAATATTATTTTGAGCACTGATAATTATAAACTCAAGATGATCATATTTCTTTTTTAATTTTTTTACTAATTCTAAACCGTCACCATCGGGTAAAACAACATCACAAATTACTAAATCAAAATCTTCTTTTTCTAGAATTATCCATCCTTGTGAAACAGTAGATGCTGTTTTTATTTCTATTTTGGAAGTACTCAATGCTTTAATCATTAATTGTTTAAGTGAATGATCATCATCAATTATTAAAATTTTTTTTTGCATTTTCTTAAAATGGTAAAATAATTTTTACCGATACCACTCCATTTTCAGATTTTATATTAATAGTACCATCATGATCATTAATTATTTTTTTTACTATAAATAAACCTACACCTGATCCCCTCTTTTTTGTAGAAAAAAAAGGTAAAAATACTTTTTTTAATGTTTCCTCTGATATCTCTGCACCATTGTTTGATACAACTATGCTTATACAATTTCTTTTTTTAAAATTTTTAATATTTGGTATTTTTATACTTTCTCCAATTACAAATCTCGTTTGAATTTTTAAATATGAATTTGAATTATAATCTGAAGATTCATATGCATTTACAAAGATATTGTCAAACGCTTGAAGCATAATATCTCTATTAATTTTTATTAATGGTAAAGAAGGATCAAATTCCTCAATAATTTTTATTGGATTTGGAAGTTGTTTAATTTTAAATAAGCTAAATCTTATGAGTTCATGAATATTTTCATCAGTTTTATTTAACATGTTTTGTAAAGGAGGATAATTAAAATTTCCAAATAATCTTGAAATCCTATTTGATTCAGATTTGATAATTTGAATTAGTTCGTCATCAACATTTTTATACTTTTTTTTAATAAGATCAGCAGCAAGACTTATGGAAGATACTGGATTGTTTATTTCGTGTGATAAAATATTAAAAATTTCACTCAAATAATCTAAACTTAATTCATTTTCTGCGTTTAACTTTTCAAAACTAGTAAAGATCATAAAAAAGTTATCATTAAATTCTCTAGAAAAAACACATTTAATGACAAAATTATTATCAAATATCTCAATTTTTTCATTAATTAATAAAACACCATCATCTTTATTTATATCTTCAAAATTAAAAAAAAAAATTTTTCTTTCAGATAAAATATCTTTGAGATTATGACCAACTAGAGATTCATTACTGATTTTAAACAAATTCTGAAATTCAATATTACTATTTACAATTTTAAAATCTTTTTTTTTTACAATTACAATTGGATCAGGAAAAAATTCAAAAATGGTTTTAAACAAAATTATGGAATTTTGTTTCGACATTAGAAATTTAAAAGAAACCGTTTATTAAATTTTTTAATTCAAATTCATTAGAACATTTGTTAATTTTGAATCTAAACTCATTTGAATTCTCAATAGATTTAGAATACCATCCTAAATGTTTTCTAAATGATTTTATTCCAATATCTTTCCCGTAATGCTCTATGCTTAAATCAAGATGTTTTAATATTATTTCTTTTTTGTCTTTCATTTTTAATTCAAATTTATTTTCCCCCCCATTTCTAAGTTCTTTGAAAATCCATGGTCTTCCATAGGAACCTCTACCTATCATAACACCATCAGCATTTGAATCTTTGAGAGCAGATTTAACGTTTTTAATATTTTGTATATCACCATTAACTAATACTGGTATTTTTACGCTTTTTTTTACTTTATTTATAAATTTCCAATCTGATTTACCCTTGTACATTTGACATCTTGTTCTGCCATGAACTGTTATCATCTTAATACCTGATTCTTCAGCAATTTTTGCGATCTTTGGTGCGTTCAAAGAGTTATCATCCCAACCCTTTCTCATTTTTAACGAAACGGGAATTTTTACAGAATTAACAACAGATTGTAAAATTCTTGTTGCTAATATTTCATCTTTCATTAATGCAGAACCAGCATATCCATTTACAACTTTCTTAACTGGACAACCCATATTAATATCAATCAGATCAGCTCCATTGGCTTCGCAAATCTTTGCAGCCTCGCCCATAATTATTGGGTCGCACCCTGCAATTTGTATTGCTGAAATGAAATTAGTAGTTGTCTTTATCATTTTCTTAGTTTTAAAGTTTTCTGATATAAGTGCCCTACTTGCTATCATTTCAGAAAACACAAGCCCAGGTTCAAACTCTTTTACAATTTCTCTATATGGAAAGTCAGTAACACCTGACATTGGTGCTAACAAAAAGTTATTTTCAATATTTAAATTATCAACCTTTATCATTATCAAAGCAACTTAATACCAAAATATGAAAAACTAATTAACAAATATGACAAGAAAATCATTTTAAAAATCATTTGACCGGATAACCCTTTTTTTTTTCTAACAATAATAATTAATAAAGTTAAAAAAAGTGTTAATAAGCTTAAAATTACTTTTTCATTAAAAAAATAAATTAAATTATCACCTGTTTCAACAAAATAATTTAAACCAGAAATTAAAGAAATTATCAAAAAAAAAATAGTAAAATATAAAAATCTAATCGCAAGCAGTTCACTCTCATACATAGATGGTAGAAATTCATTAACAATTTTATTATATCTCATCTTCTTAATGAATAAGTCTTGTATATAAATACAAAAGGATGTAACTAAACTTATTGTAATAAGTGAGTAAGATAATAAAGAGGTTATAATATGTATCACTAAATACTGGTTGTTAAACAAATTTGTTGAGCTTTGACCATCAAGAGAGGACATACTAATAACAGATCGAAAAATTAAAATTATCAAGAAAAACGGAATAAAAAGTATTCTTAGCCTGATAAACTGATAGGAAATTATTGAGAATGAAAAAAAAGTAAAAAAAATAATTAAAGTCAAGAGAGATACTACCAAGCCCAATTTATTAGATGTTAAATTTAAAAAAATGATATAATGAAAAAAACTTATTGAAACCATTAAAAATAAATTAAATAGATAAATTATCTTATTTATATCAGTTTTATTTTCTATCCTTGTAAAACAAAGAAGAGAAAATAAAATGAAATTGAGATATGTAATTATCTCAGTTGAAAAGTATAAATTCATATAACTTCTATACTACATTATTCGATGCAAAAAAATAATATAGCAATAATACTTAGTGGCGGTATTGGTTCAAGATTTAAATCAACTATTCCTAAACAATTCTATAAAATTAATCAAAAAACTATTATTGAAGAAAGTGTTGACAAATTTATCAATTCAAAAGCTTTCAATAAGATTATAATTGTTAGTCATAAATCATATAAAAAAAAGACTCAGCGGATATTTAATGCAAACAAAAATATACAAATTATTGAAGGTGGGTTGACCAGACAAGATTCTGTTTTTAATGGACTCAAAACTGCCAAAAAATTAAATGCAGAATATATATTTATACACGATGCGGTTAGGCCTTTTTTCTCTGATCAATTAATAAAATCTATATTAAAAGAATTGAATAATTATGAAGGTGTTATTCCAGCTATTGATATTCATGATTCTATCAGAAATCTCAAGAAAGACTCCTATGAAAATATACCAAGAAAAAATTTAAAGATAATTCAAACACCACAAGGATTTAAATTGAATTCAATCTTTAATGCCCATAAATCAGTAAAAGGTATACAATATACTGATGATTCAATTATTCTTTACGAATTTACAAAAAGAATTAAAATTATTAAAGGTGAGGTTTGTAATCTTAAAATTACTACTAAGGACGACTTAAAATTTGGTAAAATATTTTTAAATGGTTTAAATAAAATGAATAATGTGAGAGTGGGAACAGGTTTTGATGTTCATAAGTATACAAAAGGGAAACATTTAATTTTATTCGGTGTCAAGATACCCTTTAATAAAAGTTTAGAGGGGCATTCGGATGCAGATGTTGGCTTTCATGCAATAGTTGATTCCATATTAGGTGCTTTATGCCTTGGTGATATTGGAAATCATTTTCCTCCAACTCAAAAAAAATGGAAAAATAAGTCTTCTTCCTATTTTATGAAGTTTGCGAAAGACCTTCTCATAAAAGAAAATTATAAGATTAACAATCTAGATGTTACTTTAATTTGCGAACAACCAAAGGTTTCAATATTTCAAAGTCTTTTTATTGAAAGTATATCAAAAATATTAAAAATAGATAAGAATATAGTAAATGTTAAGGGTACAACAACAGAAAAACTAGGTTTTTTGGGTAGAGAAGAAGGTATAGCTTGTCAAGTCTCAGTTACAATATCATCAAATGAAAATTAAGAAATTAGCATTGTTTTTTTGCACTGGCTTTGGAATTGGATATTTTTCAAAAGCACCTGGCACTTTAGCATCATTAATGGTGTTACCATTTATTTGGGTTATTAAACCTCAAATTTCTACCCTATTTCTTGTAATATCATTAATAATTTATTTCATTATTTCTTATTTATTTTTAAAAGTCATTTTGACAGATAAAACAAATATGGATCCAAAATACATAGTTTGTGATGAATATTTAGGGCAAAGTATTGCACTAATTTTCTGTAATCAAGAATATCTTGATTTTTTTATAGCCTTTATTTGTTTTAGAATTCTTGATATAAAAAAACCTTTTCCAATTAGTTATTTTGATAAAAAAAAAAATATCTCTGGTGTTCTAATGGATGATGTTATTGCTGGCCTAACAGTAAGTATTATTTTTCTAGTTTATTATGCTTTCTAAAAATAAAACTAAAATTTTAATTAGATCACTTATTGATAAAAAAATAAAAATATGTGTCGCTGAGTCTGTTACTGGTGGTAAATTTGCGCATGAATTGGTTAAACATCCAAATGCATCAAAAATATTTGATTATTCTATAGTTTCCTATTCTAATGAATCAAAAATTAACATTTTGGATATAAAAAATAAAATTAACCAATTTGGTGTTGTAAGTGAAGAAGTAGCTTTAGAAATGGTAAAACAAGTATCGAAATTTTCTCATAATAAAAAAGTTCTTTCATTGTCATGTACAGGTCAAGCTGGTCCTAATTTTTTAGATAAAAATCATTGTTTAGGAACTGTGTTTATTGGAATAAAATTTAAAAATTCAGTTAATGTTTTAAAAAAAACTTTTGAAAATAAGAGCAGAACAAAAATTATAAAATTAATTGTTGATGAAATGATTAATATGAGTTTAAAAAAATTAAAAATTAAAATCATATAGAACAACTTTTTCATCTTTTTTTTTATAGAAAAGTTTATCTTTTATAACTAATTCTCTAAATTCAGGTATATTTTCAAAGTTTTTTAGATATGATTTTAATATTTTAAGCTCTTCACTTTTTTTATTAATTTCTTCTAGATTAACATTTATAGTTCTTAAATAATTAAAATATCTAAAAACACTTTTCTCGCTGAATAATATTTCAAAAAGTAAGAAAAAGAAAAGTCCAAAATAAGAAAAAAATAATATATTTTTTTTGAGTTTCATTTTATGAATTTTTTAAAAGGTTCTATTCCTGAGTATTTAATATTTTCATTTCTGTCTTCTATCCTTAATAATTGATTATATTTTGCAATACGTTCAGACCTACATAAAGATCCAGTTTTAATTTGACCCGATGACATTCCAACCGCAAAATCAGCAATAAAAGTGTCCTCAGTTTCACCAGATCTATGTGAAATAATGGTGTTAAAATTATTACTTTTTGCTAAATCTACTGCTTCGATAGTTTCAGTTAATGTTCCTATTTGATTTAATTTGATTAAAATAGAATTTGCACAGTTTTCTATTAAACCCCTGTTTAGCCTTTCTGAGGAAGTAACAAATAAATCATCTCCGACTAGTTGGCATTTTTGACCAATTTCTAGAGTCATTTCTTTCCACCCATTCCAATCATCTTCATTTAAACCATCTTCAATTGATATGATTGGATAATTAGAAATTAAATCTTTATAATATTTTATTAGATTTTCTGTTGATAGTTTTAGTGACTCCCCTGATAAATTATAAAATTTTTTATTATAAAATTCGGAGGCAGCTACATCTAAAGCCAAAAAAATATTTTTGCCTGGTTCATATCCAGCATTTTCAATTGATTTTATAATTAAATCTAAGCATTCTTTATTAGAAGAAATATCTGGTGCAAAACCACCTTCATCTCCAACTGAAGTTGAAAGACCATTTTTATATAAGATATGTTTTAAACTATTGAAGACTTCACATCCAGCCCTTAGGGAATCTTTAAATGAGTCAAAACCACAAGGAACAATCATGAACTCTTGAAAATCTAACTTATTATTAGAATGACACCCACCATTTACTATATTCATCAATGGAGTGGGGATTAAATTTTGAATTCCTCCAATATATTTGTAAAGAGGAGTATTTAAAAAATTTGAAGCGGCTTTGGCACATGCTAAAGATACAGCTAAAATCGAATTTGCTCCTAACCTTTTTTTATTTTTTGTTCCGTCTAAATCAATTAGAATATTATCTATTTCTTTTTGGTTTCTAACGTCAAATCCAAGAATAGTTTCTTTGATTTCTGTATTAATAAAATTGACAGCTTTTTTTACACCTTTTGAAAAAAATCTTTTTTTTTCCCCGTCTCTTAATTCATGTGCTTCAAACTTACCAGTAGATGCACCAGATGGGACAGAAGAAATTCCATTTTTATTAGAATGCAATTCTATTTCAACCTCAACAGTTGGCACTCCTCTACTATCAATTATTTCTCTAGCATAAACAGACTTAATTATAGGCATTAATTTAAACTCTCATTTTTTGATAGATTATCATAAAGTTTTATAGACTGTATTAACTTTCCTAAATCTTTTAAAGGAACCATATTTGGGCCATCACAGGGCGCTTTTTTTGGATTATCGTGTGTTTCAAGAAATATTCCAGAAATACCAACTGTCACTGCTGCCTTTGCTAGAATTGGAACAAATTCATACTGACCATCAGACGATTGACCCTTTCCTCCAGGAATTTGAACAGAATGAGTTGCATCATATATTATGGGAAAACCAGTTTTCTTCATTATTGGAAGAGATCTCATGTCTGAAACTAGATTATTATAACCAAACATAGTTCCTCTTTCTGTAAGAATCAAACGTTTATTACCTGTAGATAAAACTTTATTTACAATGTTTGTAATCTCGTATGGAGATAAAAACTGTCCTTTTTTTATATTGATTGGAAGTTTAGTTTTTCCAGCCTCAATTAAAATATCGGTTTGTCTACAAAGAAAAGCAGGTATTTGAATAATATCTAATGCATCTTTCGCAATATTGCACTGTGAAACATCATGAATATCAGAAATAATAGGACATTTAAATTTTTGTTTAATCTGAGACAAAATATTTAGTCCCTTTGTAATTCCAACGCCTCTTGAGCTTTTGTGACTTGATCTATTAGCCTTGTCGTATGAACTTTTAAAAATATATTTAAATTTTAGTCTATTAGAAAGTTTTTCTATTTCTTCACACATATCAAAAGCGTGTTGTTTACTTTCAATTTGACAAGGACCAAGGATAAATTTAATTTCGGTATCATTTGATAATGAAATGTTATCTGAAATCTTAACTTTTTTCATTCTAACAATTATCTAAAAGGGCTTTAATATAAGAGTTAAAAATGGGATGGGGTTTAAATGGAGTAGATTTTAATTCGGGGTGAAATTGCACACCTATGAACCACGGATGATCTTTTCTCTCCATTATTTCAACTAATTTTCCATCCGGTGACATCCCTGAAATAATAACTCCACTTTTCTCAATTTCTTTCTTGTAGTTATAATTTACTTCATATCGGTGTCTATGTCTTTCATTGATTTTGTTTTTTTTATATATGAGACTTACTTTACTACCTTTTTTTAAAATAGCAGTATAAGAACCCAATCTCATACTTCCTCCTAAATTTTTTTTATCATGTTTTAGTATTTGTTTATTTTTTTGCCATTCATGGATCATGGATATAACCGGAAAAATTGTTTTACCAAATTCGGTAGATGAAGCTTTTTCAAAACCTTTTAAATTACTTATGGATTCTAAAATTGCTAGTTGCATTCCAAAACAAATTCCTAAGAAAGGTATGTCTAATTTTTTTGAAATTTTTATTGCATTTATTTTTCCAATAGTACCGTCTTTGCCAAAACCACCTGGCACTAAAATTCCATCACAATTTTTTAATATATTTTCGCATTTATCAATATCTTCTAATTTTTTGGAGTCCAGCCATTTAATCTCAACTTTAGTATTATTAAAAATTCCGCTATGAAATAATGCTTCATTTAGAGATTTATATGATTCTGACAAATTTGTATATTTTCCAACAATTGCTACAGAAACTTTATTTTTAAGCTGGTAAAATTTTTTTAGAAAATCTTCCCATAGTTTTAAATTGATATCACCTTTAATTTTTAAATCAAAATGTTTAATAAGCTGCCTCAACAAACCTTCAGAATTTAATTTAAGAGGAACTTCATAAATAGTAACTGCATTTTCTACTAAAATTACTGATTCCATTGAAAGATTACAAAATAAAGAAATTTTACTTTTTGCCTTTTTATCAAATTTTTTATCAGTTCTGCATAATAGTAAATCTGGTTGAATACCTAAACCTAACAATTCTTTTACTGAGTGTTGGGTTGGTTTAGTTTTAAATTCATTTGCAGAAGAAAGGAAAGGAACCAAAGTCAAATGTATGAATAATGTCTCATTTCTTCCCAACTCATTTCTCAATTGTCTTATTGCTTCAAGAAAAGGAAGACTTTCAATATCTCCAACAGTACCTCCAATTTCACATATTACGAAGTCCTCTTTGTTAAGATCTTTTTTAATAAATTTTTTAATTTCATTAGTAACATGTGGAATAACTTGAACTGTCGAGCCTAGGTAGTCTCCTTTCCTTTCTTTTCTTAAAACTTCAGAATAAATTTTGCCTGTAGTAATGTTATCACTTTTTTTTGAGATAATACCAGTAAACCTCTCATAATGACCTAGATCCATATCTGTTTCAGCTCCATCCTCCGTCACAAAAACTTCTCCATGTTGAGAAGGATTCATTGTTCCAGGATCTATATTTAAATATGGATCTAATTTTCTTACTCTTACCTTAAAGTTACATAGGCTTAGGAGAGAAGCTATAGAAGAAGAAACAATACCTTTACCAAGTGATGAAACAACACCACCAGTGATAAAAATAAACTTAGTCATACTTTATTAGTAAAAATTTAAAAATAATAGATTTTTTACTATTCAATTGGAACACTCACGCCCTCTTTGTTTTGGTCCTCAACATCAAACTCCTCTGGAATTAGATCAAGTCTATCTATAATTGAGTCTTCGCCAGAATCTATGATAGATTCTTTTTTATAATTTTTATTTGCTATAATTACCAAAGAAATACTAGTTAAAAAAAAGCAAACTGCTAATATAGAGGTTGTTTTTGTCAAAATATTAGATGTACTCCTTGTGGATAAGAAATCGCCTAGCCCTCCGCTATTTGACTGACCTATTCCTAAACCTCCACCTTCAGATTTTTGCAATAACACAAAAAAGACAAGAAAAATGCATATTAGTATATGTATGGATAGAACTACAGCAAACATAAGGTTACAATAGTTTAAAATAATAAAAAATCAACAAATTGTAAGAATTTTCTTCATTTCTTGAAATCTTAAACTTGCACCGCCTATTAGTGCTCCATTTACATATGAATTGTTTATAATTTCATTAAAATTATTAGAATTTATAGAACCACCGTACAAAAATATTAACTTTTTTATTTCTTTATATTCTATTAAAAAATTTTTAATAAAATTTTGAACTTCGAATATTTCTTCAATACTAGGGGTAATCCCAGTTCCAATTGACCAAATTGGTTCATAAGCAATGATAATTTCAGATAATGCTTCAGGAATACATTCAATTAATTGTTTTTTTAAAAATTTTAGATATTCTCCATTTTCTCTGTCTTCTAAGGATTCTCCTATACACAATATTGGTTTAATTTTATTTTTGAGAATATTAATTACTTTTCTTTTTACTAAATCGTTGGTTTCTTTTTGATGTTGTCTTCTTTCTGAGTGTCCAACTATTATGTATTTACAATTAATTTTTTTAATTAACTTAACACTATTTTCTCCTGTAAATGCTCCATTTTCTTCAAAATGACAGTCTTGAGCTCCAACCTCAATTTTGCTAAATTTAGTCAAATCTGAAATCAATGGAATTAATAAAAATTGCGGGCATACAACTTGTTTAACATTCGAATTATCTAATTTTAATTGCATTAGCCTCTTTATTAAGCTTTTAGCCTCATTGAAATTAAGATTCATCTTCCAATTTGAAACAATTAATTTATATTCACTCATAATTATGCTATAGATTTAGAAAAATAAATATTATGCTTACAACTTTAAGAAACAGTTCAAAAAACTCAATATTAAAAATTATATTTGGTACTTTGCTAACAGTTCTAATTATTAGTTTTGGAATGTGGGGCACTGAAGACCTAGTAGGAGTTTCTAAAAAACAATCAAGTGTAGCTACTGTCGGTAAAATTGATATTTCTGCTCAAGAATTTTATTCACTTTACTCAAGACAAACTGAAGAAATACGAAAATTACTCGGATCTTCCCTGGATATTAAGAAATCAAGAGAGTTTGGGTATGTTGATAGAGCATTAAGTTCATTAGTTAATAGGGCACTCTTTAATAATGAAGCTACAGAACTTGGTTTATCTGTTAGTGACATCAATGTGAGAGACAAAATATTGAAAGATGATGCTTTTAAAGATGATCTTGGTCAATTTAGCGAACTTGTTTTTAGACAGTTAATATCTGAATCAGGTTATACAGAAGATTCATACGTTGAAGGTACTAGACAAGATCTGGCAAGAGAACAAATGGTTGAAACAATAAGTTCAAGTCTAATTATTCCCAATATAATGAAAGATAAATTAAGTAATTATAATCTCGAGGAACGAACTGTTGATTATGTAACAATTCAAATAGAAAATGAAAATTACAAAAATCCTTCGTCTGATGAAATAAAAAAATACTATGATAAAAATAAAAAAAATTTTATGTCTGAAGAGTTTAGATCAGCTGAAACTCTTCTTTTGGATGCTAAGGAATATGCAAAAAAATCAACAGTTACTGAAGACGAAATAAAATTACTTTATGAGGAAAGAAAAGATTTATTAATCGAACCAGCTGAAAGATATCTCCACCAAATAATTGTAGAAAACGAGTCGTTGGCAAAAAGCATCAAAAAAAAAGTTAATTTTAAAAACTTTTCAGAATTGGCTAGCAAAGAAGCCGAGTTGTCAGAGGATGATATTGATTTGGGTTGGAATACAAAGAATGATTTGCCTGACGAAATTAGTGAAAAAGTATTCGAATTGAAAAAAGGAGAAATATCAAATCCAATACAAAGTTCATTTGGATGGCATATAATCAAAATTATTGACGCAAAAGAACGTAATGAAGTTAAGTACGCTGATGTAAAAGAACAATTTAAAAAAGAAATACTTTTAGAAAAAGGAAAAGAAGCTGTTTTTGACTTACAAGATGAGCTGGAGGATTTATTGGCTTCTGGAAGTACATTTTCAGAAATTTCTAAAATCCTTGATGTTAAAATGATTGTCGCAAAAAACATTAACCGAGAAGGTGCAGATATTAATAAAAAAGAAAACCTTGAATTTCAAGATGAAAGAATATTGAGAACAATCTTTAATCAGAAACTAAATGAAGAAGGAAATATTATAGATATTGATAAAGATGAAGGTTTGGCAATTAGCCTTGTTACAGAAATTATAGAACCGAAGCAATTATCTTTAGAAGAAGCTAAAAAACAAGTTATAAAAAAGCTAATTTTTGAGCTTAAATCAAAAAACGCAATTAAAAAGGCTGAATCAATTAAGCAAAAAGTCACAAATGGCCAAAGCTTCAACGATATTGCTAGTTCATTAAAATTAGACGTTAAAGGAGTAAAACCATTTACTCGTATACTTCCTGATAGCAGCGAACTTCCTATCCCTCTCATCAGCAAAATCTTTGATTCAAAAATTGGTGAAGTGAACTTTGAAAAAAAAGGAACAGATCAAATTGTTGTTGCTCAAACTGCTGAAATTTTAAAAGATCTAATAAAAGATGATAAAGAAATAAGGGACTTTACAAATAAAATTAAAGACGACTTAACAATTGATTTACTAGCACAATTTTCTGAAGCCCTGAGAAAAAAATACAAGATCACTATAAATGACGATGTTATTGATCAATTAAATTAACAATGGATATCAGTAAGCCTGACTATAAAAGTTTTCAAAAGAATTATAACTCTGGAAAAAAACAACTTTTACACTTATCATTTGCGGCTGACATACATACACCTGTATCAGCCTTACTTAAGCTAAAAAAAGAAAAATATATTTTTTTATTCGAATCTGTTGAAAAAGGAAGTCAAAAAGGTCGTTATTCAGTTATTGGGCTTCATCCTGATCTTATTTGGGAGTGTAAAAACAATATTTGTACATTTCAGGATTTTAATCACTCAAAAAAAAAAAAAAATTTAAAAAAAAAACCATTAGATAGCCTCAAAAATCTATTTAATGAAAATAAACTAAACTTACCGTTTTCTATTCCCTCAATTGCAACTGGATTATTTGGTTATATGGGTTATGAAATGATACAACACTTCGAAAATGTAAATCTTAATAAAAAAAACAACCTGGATCTTCCTGATTCAATTTTCATTAGACCATCTATAACTCTTGTATTCGACAATGTTAATGACAAGATTTTGGTAACTAAATTAGTTTGTAAAAATCATTTAAATTCAAAGCAATCTTTCAAAAAAGCTAAGGATGAAATCGAGCAAACAGTAGAGAAAATTAATAAACCTATTATCAAAAAAAGTTTTAGTTCTATCCAAAATAAAAAAAAAATTAATGTTTTTAAAAATGTAAAATCAAATACAAATTTTGAAGAATTTAAAAAGATGGTAAATAAAGCAAAAAAATACATATATG
>MDSZ01145287.1_pt1 | contig 20958 bp, 21 predicted proteins | sample 811201 | NCBI WGS metagenome assembly MDSZ01 (sample SAMN05326647, study PRJNA326480) | marine metagenome | isolation source: seawater | place: Indian Ocean: North | collected 2010 | reverse complement strand
TTTTTTTTTATTTTTTTCTATTTTTTTTAGGAACTTAATTTTCTTTAATTTTGCATCTACAAATTTCATCTTTATAAATTTTTGTCTTTATTTTCTAATAAATAAAACATCACAATGTTCAGATGTTGGTTTATCAATTAATTCAAAATCGCTTTTTTTCAAAAATTCCAATAACTCATTCCATTTTGTAGAATTATCTGCGTATATTTCATCAGTACTTACTTCTATATATAATGATTTGCAAAATTTAAAATTAAATTTTGCTCCTTTTAAAATTTGTAGTTCACTTCCTTGAGTATCAATAACCCAATGATCAAAATTAGATAAATCAAGTTTATTTTTTTCACACATAGAGTCTAACGTAATCATTTTCATTTTAATTTTTTCAATCATATGGATATTTCTTTCATTTTTTTTATTTTTAAATTTTTCGCTAAAATCGAATACAGATGATGATGCATAATCATTTGATGATAAAAAAAAATCAACCTCATCTAAATTCTTTTCTCCGAGTAGGTCATTATAAGCTTCCTGACCATAAAAATTGTTAATATTGTCTAGCAAATCTTGAAATATTTTAGGATTTGGCTCTACCCATAAAACTTTTTTGTTTAACCAATTATAAACACTTGACTCCGTACCTCTGTGTGCCCCTATATGCAAAATTCCATTACATTTTATCATTGAAGAAATTAAATTTAATGATGGTTTGTCATTAGTGAATGTATTAGGAGTTCTTCGGTTAGTTTTAATTATTTTAAGATTAAATTTTTTAAAAATTTTTTTCAAATATTCTTTAAAAATCATAATCAAGCAATTTTCTTTAATTCATAATTTTTTTAATTTCAAAAAAATATTTTTTGCAATTAATATTAAAATCAAATCTATTAAGACTTTTAAAACCATCTGTAATTTTTTTTTTATATTTACTTGGATGATAGTAGTAGTCCAAAATAATTTCTGATAATTTTAAGTAATCTTTCATTTTAAATAGCGAACCATATTTTCCGTTTTTTAATATTTCTTTTGGCCCTGTTGGACAATCACTCGAAATAACATAACGTTTTAATGTTAATGCCTCAAGTATTACATTTGGGAGTCCTTCGTACAGTGATGATAGAACTAGAATATTGCTTTTAGCAATGTATTTGTAAGGGTTTAATGTGTATTTGATAATTTTAACTTTTTTTCCAAGTTTATGACTATTTATAAATTTTTTTATTTCACTTTCCTTGTTTCCAAATCCTACCAATATCAATCTAGCATTAATCTTTGATGAAACAATTTTAAATGCTTTTAATAAAGTATTATGATCTTTTTGATCAGTAAATCTTGCAACACATATAATTTTAAAAGTTTTCTTATCAAGAAAAATTTTTTCGCTACATCTAAATTTACTTTTATCTATAATTTCTTTTTTGTTTAATGGATTATAAATCATTTTAGAATTTATATTAAATTTATTATCAATTTGTTTTTTAAAAGTATAACTGTTTACAATAATTCTATTTGATAATTTGAAAAATATACTGAATATCAAATTTTTGAGGAAATTTTTATTCCATCCTTCAGGAGAAGAATTTGATCTTGAAACAATCTTCACACCAAAAATTTTGCATAATATTATTGCATAAATATTAGCCTGAAAGGTAAATACAGAAACATTTGACTCTTTATGAAATATATTTAATAGCTTGACTAAACAAAAAAAATATTTTTTATATTTACTTGTATTGACATCATTTTTTTTTTTTATATTGATTATCTCTATTTTCTTATCAAAAAATTTATTAAATTTTTTATCATATGTGACTAGATAAATTTTTTTTACAATTTTGGATAGAAAGTTTGCTATAATTATTATATTTTTTTCAACTCCTCCACCATCCATTGACGGCATAAAAATGATCAATTTATTATTGTTTTTCATATTTAAAAACCCTGATATAGAACATATACATAATCAATAAAATTAAAATGAGAATTGCAGTCAATTTTGAAAACTTACCTCAGGATGGGGGAGCTTTCCATGAAAATATTTTATTGATAGAAGTTTTTAAGGAATTTGAAAAAAAAAACAATATTGAAATATTATATATAGTTTCTAACAAAAAAGTTGAGAAACTTCTTAAAGAAAAAAAATGTAAAACAATTTTTTTTGAAAAAAAAAGACTTATTTTTAAAATTCAAAATTTTTTATATAAATTTATTTTTTTTAGATACATTTTGACAAAATTGAAAATATCAAATGTATTTGAGAAATTTATTAAACAAAAAAAAATTAACTTAGTTTTTTTTAATAATCCAAGTGAGTTATCAATTCTTTCATATAATTTGTTGTATGTAATCGTTTTTTATGAACTTCAACATTTACAGCATAATTATTTACCAGAATATAAAAGCTATCATAGTTTTGATTTACGAGAAATCGTAATTAAAAATTTAACAAAAACAGCATTCAAAATAGTAACATGTGTTGAGAAAGATAAATATCTATTACAAAAATATTATAACGCAATAGCTGAAAAAATTGTAGTCCAGCCATTTGTTTCAAGGTTGCCTTTGATTTTTGAAGAAGATAACAAAAAAACTAATTTTAAGGATTTATTTAAAAAAATGGAACTAGATATTAATCAAAAATATTTATTTTATCCTGCACAATTTTGGCCCCATAAAAATCATAGATATATAATTGATAGTATGAATTATATTGTTAATGAAAAAAAGATAAAAGATTATAAAGTAATTTTTTGTGGTTTTGATAAATTTAAACAAAAAAATTTTTTAAAAAAAATAATTGAAAAAAATAATTTACAAAATTATTTTTTGTTTTTTGATTATCTCTCTGATAATCAAATAATTTCATTATATTTACACTCCCACTGTTTAGTTATGCCAACTCTTGTTGGTCACTATTCATTACCATTATTTGAGTCTTTTTATTTTAAGCTACCTGCTATTTTTACATCAAATCTTTTAGATAATTCTCTTCAAAAATATACCTGGGAGCTCAATTTAAATGATAATAAAGATTTATTAAAAAAAATAGAAGAGATTGATTCTGATCAAATCAAAAAAAATCAAATAATTGATGAAGCTCATATTTTTTATAGTAATAACTTTAAATTACAAAACATTTATAAAAATTATGAGAATATTTTTTTGGAAGCTAAAAAAATTTTAAATATGTGGAATCAAGATAAATAGTAAAATATTATTTTATTTTATTTAAACACTTGATAATGAAATCCAATTCTTTTTTTTTGATACCTTCAAAAGACGGTATATAAAAACCATACTTTGAGATAAAATCCGAATTACTAAATTTATCTTTATGATTTTTTATAAATATTTTAAGAGGCTTTTGTTTACTCATTGGCCAAAAAAAAGGCCTTGCTATTATTCCTTTTTTTTTTAATTTTCTTATTATTATTTGAGCATTTAATTTCTTTCTTAAAGAAACCAGTCCAACAACCCAGTATGCATTAATTAATTTTTTATTTTTTGGTGCTAACATAAAAAAATTTTTATTATCTTTAATTTTTGAATAGTAGTATTTCCCTATTTTTACCTTTTCTTTAATTACTGTTTTAACTCTTTTAAGTTGGCTTAATCCTATCGAAGCTTGCATGTTAGTCATTCTGTAATTCCAGCCAATATCCTCATGATTAAATCTATTTATGGAACCAAAACAAAGATTTCTTAGAGATATGCATTTTTCAAAAATCTTTTTATTATTCGTGCAAATCATGCCTCCTTCGCCGGTAGTCAAGTGCTTGTTTGCGTAAAAGCTAAATGTGCCTAAATCTCCATATGTACCACAAAATTTGTTCTTATATTTTACACCCAATAATTCGGCCGAGTCCTCAAGAATTAAAATATTTTTTTTTTTACAAATTTTGACAATTTCATCGATTTTACAAGGAAAAGAGTAGATATGAGTAACTATTATGGCTTTTGTTTTGTTAGTTATTTTTTTTTTTATTTCATTAATGTTCATATTCCAGTCATCTCTATTACAATCAACTACTACAGGGGTTGCAAGCTGTCTTATTACAGCTAGTGCATTAGATATTATTGTAAAATTAGGAATTATCACCTCATCTCCTTTTTTAACTCCGAGTGCTTTTATTCCTATTTCCAAAGCAGCGGTGCCATTTGAAACTGAAACAGAATATTTTGAACCAATAAATTTAGAAAATTTTTTTTCAAACTTGAAAATATCTGGGCCATTAGAGGATATCCATCCTCTTTCTAAAGATTTTTTAATCGCATCAATATCTTTTTTTATAATTTTTGGCTTACTTACGGGTATCATTAATAGCTTATTTTATTTTAAGTTTTTTAATTTTTTCCATATGAAATTTTTCTTTATCTTTTGAAAACATGTATGGTCCTTGTTTTACTTCTATCATCTCACAATTTGAAAGTATTTTAAAACCATGACCTCCTTTAATTAATACTATGATATCAAAAGCCCTCAAAATCTTACTTAATAAATAATTTTTTTTTGTATTATAGAAATCTATTCGAATTCTACCTTTTAAAATAATTAAGGTTTCAGAAGTATAAAAAACTTTATTAGATCTTTTTTGATGCAGGTGGGGTTTTATAACATAATTTTTTTTATGTTTCATGAAGCCACATTGGAGACTCAACTTATCAGGTGTAAAAAAACTAATCCCCTTTTTTTTTCTATATTTCGATCTAATAATTATTGCATATAAATCTTTTTTATATTTAATTTTTTCAATCATTGTCTTTTTTTTTTAATTCGTGCTCTATCATAATCTTAATCATTTCTTTTAGACTAGTTTTTGGTTTAAAATTGAATTTCTTTTTTGCTTTTGACGTATCAGCTATCAAATCAAAGTTTTTACTTTTTCTTATAAATTTCTTATTGATTTTCAAATATTTTTTTAAATCTAAATTCAAATAATTAAAAACATTTCTTGCAAAAGTTTCAACTGAAACTGCTTTGCCCGAACCAATAGTAAAAAAATCTGGCTTTTTAAGTTGTGTAATTTTCCAAGCAGCATCAACGTAATCAGGTGCATAGCCCCAATCAATCTTTATTTTAATATCTCCTAATTCAATTTTATTTTTTTTACCCTTATAAATGTCGCATGCTGTTCGAACAATTTTTTGAGATACATACTCTTTATTTCTTCTTGGAGATTCATGATTAAAATAAATTGCACCATAGATATTCAAATCATAAATTTTATTATACATCTGCGCCGCTAGATATGCGCTAGCTTTAGATAAAGCATAAATACTTGAGGGCGAAATTAAACTATTTTCGTTTTGCTTTTTCTTTTTATCCCAAGCAAACATATTTGATGTGAAAGGCTGAAAAAACTTTATTTTTCTTTTTTGTTTTCTTATAATCTCAAAAATATTAATTAACGAACTGGCCGTGACATTAAATGAATAGGATGGTATTTCGTTGCTCCATCCAACATTATCTTGATCTGCAAAATTATAAATTTCATTGGGTTTTGATATTGATATTGCATTATCAATTGAATTTGGATCAAGTAAATCACCCTTAATTAAAAAAAATTTTTTTTCAAATATTTTATTATTTGAAATTAAGCTTTGAATATTTTTTTTATTATCAGTTGCTGATTTTCTAAAGAGACCAAAAACACGATAACCCTTTTTGATTAAATATTCGCACATATACGACCCATCCTGACCTGTACAACCAAGTATGAGTGCAATTTTTTTTTTCATTTTGATATTATCTTAAATTTTGGATATGGAAGTATAAATTTTCCTCCAGATTTAAGCCACTGTTTTTCTCTTATTATAAATTCTTTTATAAACCCATAGGGCAGAACTATGAAAAAGTCAGGTTTATAGCTTCTCGCTTTTTCCTCAGATATAATTTTAATGCCCGATCCTATCGTATATTTTCCTATTTTTTCTGGACTCCTCTCAGCTGCATATGGCACAATTTTATTATCAATTTTATAATATTGAAGAAGAGTATTGCCCTTTGTCGATGCTCCATAAATAAAAACTTTTTTTTTATCCAATGATTGTTTTTTTATAAATTTTGTTAATTTCTGTTTATTGTCCTCAACTCTTTTAAGAAATTTTTTAACATATTTAATTGATGTGTTTTCTTTATAATTTATTGATTTGGCAATATTTTTTTTACAAAAAATTCTATAACTACCACCGTTGATATCGTTTTCCTCGACTTTGAAAATTTTCAATCCATTATTTTCAAATAAATATTTTAAAGATTTAAAAGTATAAAATTCTAAATGTTCGTGGCAAATATTACCAAGATCGTTTTGATTAAGCATTGATTTTAGACACATGAGTTGTGCTATAAAAACACCGTCTTGATCGAGCGAGTCAGATATATCTTTTATAAATTTCATTGGATTTTCTAAGTCATAAAACATTCCAATAGCTGTAATAACTTTTGGTTTTTTTATTTTAAATTTCTTTGATATTTTTTCAAATTTTTTAAAATCCCAAAAGTCATTTAAAACATAATTACAATTTTTTTTTAATTGTTTAATAAGGTTATTTGCAGGCTCACATCCAACTGTAATGATATTTTTTTTCTTAAAATTTTTTAATAATTCACCATCATTAGCTCCAATATCTAAAACAACGTCATTTTTCTTTAAAACTTTAAGTTTAGAAATACTTTTATAAATATCTTTTAAGGCCAATCTCATTGTCTTTGTTACACCTGATCTATACCAATAAAATCTTCTATACATTATTTCTTGAGGAGCAGAATGTTCAAGTTGTAAAAGAGTACATTTTTTGCAATACATTAAATTTAATGGTGCCTTTACTCCTTTTTTAATTGACTTTTTTTTTACGAAATTGCTTACAAAAAAATTACCAAAGTTTTTTATTCTTGATAATTTTGAATTGTTACAAAGCCTACATTTTTTTATTTTTATTGTTTTCATTTAGAAATTTTTTTGTATAGAAGTCTTACTATATTTTTTATCGATCTTGTTCTAGTAATAATTTTTTTTCTTTTATTAAGATTTTTATCAGTTTTTTTAAAAATTGTTGCAGTACCTGAAGACATATAAGAAAAATTTAAATCAAAATTATCTGTATTATTTGAATAAATATCAAAAATTCTATCGTGAGTTTCTTTATTATTTATCTCACAATAAAAGTTATTTCTTTTTTCTTTTTTAATGTAAGGAAGATGATTTATGTCATCTATAAATATGTAACCGTTTTTATTTAGAATTTCGTAGTAATTATATATAAGTCTTTCAACATGATCAGCTTCGTGAAGGCTATCAATGTAAATGACATCAAGTTTATTAGCTATATTTTTTTTTATAAACTCAAAATTATCATCTCTTGATTGAATAAATTTCCAATGAGGATCATTAGACACATTACTACAATCTTCAATATCTACTGAATATAAACTTCCATTATTTTTTTTACAAATTTCTAAAAAATTTTTAGTTGAAACTCCTTCTTTAACTCCAAGTTCTAAAATTTTAATCCCATTTATATCAGAGATATTAATCATGATGTTTTTTTTAATTTTTTCCTCGTATTCAGTCATAATCAGACTCTATCTATTTTGTTTTTTTTATACCAATCAAAAGTGTGCCAAAATTTTTCTTCAAAATTTGAAAATTTTAAAACTTTTAAACTTTTAATTATTTTTTTATTATCTCCATGAGTTTTAAATACGTCTGCCCTATGTTTTTTGACATATTTTACTTTTATAAATTTCTTTTTTTTAAAATTTTTAACTAATTTTGAAATATTTACTGGGTTATTGGAGCAAATATTAAATATCTCATGTTTTGGATAATTCTTTTGTAATAACTTTTTTAAAATCACTATTGCATCTTCTATATAAGTAAAATCTCTATAATGATTACCCTTATTATTAATTTCTATATATTTGTTTTGTTCGAAACTTTTGAAAAGCTTAAATAATAACATATCAGGCCGCCCCCATGGTCCGTAAATTGTAAAAAATCTAATACCTATAAATTTTATATTTATTATTTTTGAAAAAAATTCTGCAGTTTGCTCATTAATCATTTTACTGACAGCGTAAATATTTTTTTGTCTCAAAATTTGTTTCTCATTAAGAGGAAATTTTTTTGAATCTCCATAAACAGAGCTGGATGATGCATATATAATTTTTTTTACCCCAATAATTTTAGAAACTTTGATTATATTAAAAAAACCTTTTATATTGTTATCAATATATTCATCAGGTTTCTCAAATGAATATCTCACTCCCGCTTGTGCAGCTAAATGATAAATAATGTCTATTTTTTTTTTCTTAAGATAACCGTTCAGTTTTTTATCTGAATTAATATCAATCTTTTTAAAATAAAAATTTTTTAATTTTTTGAGATTTTTCAATCTTTGAATTTTTAAATTAACTGAATAGTAATTATTAAGATTGTCAATTCCATAAACTTTATGGTCTTTTGCCATTTCTCTTGCTAGACAAGATCCAATAAAACCAGCAACACCTGTAATTAAAATATTCATTTAAAATTTATTAAAATTTTTAAGATATTTGTAAATAAATATTATCAATATTAGAAACTTATTTTGATTATTTTTAATTCGAATTTTTATTTCTTCAAAAAAATGATCAATAAAAGGAATAGAACTTGAATACCCACCTCTTCTAAAATTTCCCACAATCTCATCTTTTTTTGTTCCAATTCCTTTTAGCTTTTGATTTACGATCATTCTATAAAAATAATCATAGTCTGATGAGTATTTAAAATCTAAATTATAAAATCCTACTTTTTTTGCTGAATTTTTTTTGATTAAAAAACCTGTGGAATGGCTTGAATAGAACCCCCAGCTCCAAAAAATTTTATATGGTTTATAACCATACAAAACTCCCCAGTGTTTTCTTACTGATCCAAAAATAAAATCTTTTTCCGGATATCTCTTAATATATCTTAAATAAATTTGAAGAGCATTGTCTGTGAAAGTATCATCTGAATTCAAAAAACAAATATAGTCTCCATTTGCGAGCTGCATGCCTTTATTAAAAGCGTCGTAAATACCCGCATCTTTTTGTGAGCACCAGTAATCTATCTTATCCTCATTCCTTTTTAAGATATCAATAGTATTATCTGTTGAACCTCCATCAATAATCAAATGTTCATAATTTTCATAATTTTGTTTATATAAACTGGTTAGACACTCATCCAGATAATTTTCACTATTATATGTTGCGGTAATAATTGTAATTAGTGGATTATTTTCATTTGTTTTTTTAAGAATATTTTTTTTTCTTAAACCTCCATCATCACAATTTTTCAGGGTTAAGATACTCTCAAATTTCATTATTCAAAATCTTTATTTTTCTATTAAAGTTTAATTTTTCTTTTAAATAAAATTTTATGTTCAGGTTAAACATTTTTTTATAAGATTTGATTATTTTAAAGTCTACAAAGTCAAAAAGTTGAGACATATTATTAATCTTATTTTTCCTTCTATCATTATTATTTGATGAACAATAAATAAACCTTGTTTTACACTTTTTCGTTTTTAGTAGTTTTAGTATCTCTTTTATCAGATCAAAATGAGTATTTAGAAAAAAATTATGATCATTTAATGTCATCGAAAAATTAATTTCATTATTAAACAACAAAATCTTATTAAATCTTCTACTTTTGAGGAATCTATGAAATTTATTTGCTACGAGCGTTTTTCTTTTAAAAAATTTAATATTAAGATTATTTTTTTTAAAGCTTTTTGGGAGTTTTTCGTCCTGAGTTATCACAAACAAATTAATTTGATCATTTTTTTTAAATTTATTTGAGACAATTTCCGTAAGATTAGTTCCAATTATAATGATATTTTTTTTCATATTTTTGGTATATTACATTGATTGATAAGGTATTTATTCTATAAATGCTATCTATATTAAATTATCTGGTTTTTCAAAAAATAAATTATTAGTTACGATAATATGAATCAAAAAAAAATATTTTATTGGGCACCATTTTTGGTTCCAATAGCAACCTCAAAAGCTGTAATTAATTCTTGTCATTCCATTAGTAAATTTTCAAAAAAAAACAGCTGCTCAATAATCAATTTTTTTGGAGAATTTAATCATTTTAGTGTCGAAATTTTAAATAAAAAAATAAAACTATTAAATTTGTATAAAGAAAACGTCAAAACCTTTTTACCTAAACATGGTTTTTTAGGGAGCAGATTATCATTTTTATTGATTTTTGTTTTTTCTTTTTTTCCACTTACAAATTTATTAAAAAAAGAAAAGCCCGATTATTTAATAATTCATTTAGTTACTTCTTTGCCCTTGGTACTATTAATTCTATTTAATTATGAGACAAAATTTATTTTAAGAGTATCTGGTCTACCTAAATTAAATTTTTTCAGAAAAATTTTATGGAAATTAGCAGCAAAAAAACTTCATTGTATAACTTGCCCAACAAAAAAAACTCTAGAAATAATGCAGAGTCATAAAATAATTGATAATGACAAATTAAAATTATTATATGATCCAGTTATTGGAGATTTTAATTTTTCAAAGGTTAAATCTTTAGAAATTGATGAAATTCAAAATGAAAAATTTTACTTTGCTGCAGGGAGACTTACAAAACAAAAAAATTTTTTATTTTTGTGTAGATGTTTTAAAAATATTTTAGAAAAGTTCCCTAATGAGAAACTTCTAATTGCCGGTGATGGAGAAGAAAGAAAAAGAATAGAAAAGTTTATTAAAAACAACAATTTAGAAAAAAATATATACTTATTAGGCCATATAGATGATATTTTTCCTTTTTTCAAAAATTGCAAAGGATTTATTTTGAGTTCTTTATGGGAAGACCCAGGGTTTGTCTTAATTGAGTCTGCCATCATGAGGTCATTTATTTTTTCAAGTAACTGTTTGAGTGGTCCAAATGAAATTATTAAAGATAATTTTAATGGAATTATATTTAATAATAATGATGAAAAAAGTTTTATTAACAAATTCAATATTTTTCACAATTTGGATAAAAAAAGAGATAAAAAAATACTATTAAATAACCTTAAGTTAGCAAGAAAGTTTAGTTTATTTAATCATTATAAAAACTTAGATAAAATTTTAAATTTATAAGAAAATGGAAATTAGATTTTTTTTATTTTTTTTTTATTCTTTCTTAATTGTATTAAGCACAATAGGTTATGGTTTTATTTTTAAGAAAATATTTCTTAAAAATAATTTGTATCTAAATTTGTCTTTAATAGGTTTTTTTGGATTATTGACATTATATATTATTTCATCAATAACTCATATTTTTTTACCACATAATTTTTTTCACAATATCCTGTTACACCTTATTGGTATTTTAAGTATTTTTTATTTTAAAAATAAAATTTCAAAGAGTGATTTAAAGATTATTCTTATAATTTTTACATCTTTATTTTTAGGTTACATAATTTCTAAAACAAATGAAGATTTTCCATATTATCATTTACCGATGTCTTTACAAATCGCCCAACAAAAACTACAATTTGGCACAGGAAACATAAATATAGCATACAACCATTTTTCCTCATTATTTCATATTAATTCTCTTTTTTACCTTCCTGGTATAAAATTTTATCTTTTTAATTTAACAAATTATCTATTCCAAATTTTTTTCTTTTCAGGACTCATAATATTGTTAAAGGAAAAAAAAAATCCTGATTTAGTAATTATTTTAGTTGGACTAACTTTGATTGTTTTTTTATCAAAATTTAATCGACTTTCAGAGTATGGTGCTGATATAGCGGGACAACTATTAGCATTATACTCTTTTATATTTTGTTTGATTGCTTATTTTGGAAAAAAAATTTTACCAAAAGAAAACTTATTTTATCTTATTGAAATAAGTTTTTATTTTTCAATTTTTGCAGTTACTACAAAAATACTTTATGTAATATATTTCATTCTACCTTTAATAATAAGTTTTAGAGTCTTTAAATTTAAAGATTTATTGATTTATTTTTTTAATTTAAGATTTTTAACAGTCTCAATTTTTTGCTTTTTAAGTTTGATTTTTTATAATTTTTCATCATCAGGATGTTTACTGTATCCGGTATCGATTACATGTTTTTATGATACAGTTAGTTGGTCTTTGAGTGAAGACACAATAAATCTAATGAGATCCCATTATAATGCATGGTCGAAAGGAGTTATAGGTGCGGGTTACGGTGTTAATGATTTAGGAAATTTTATAAATAATTTAACTTGGATAAAATATTGGATAGAAAAATATTTTTTTACCAAAGTAACAGACTTCATAGCTTTGCTAGTCTTTATTTCAATAGTTTTTTACATAATTTTTTTTAAAAATTTTAAAAAAAAATCTATTACTTTTCAAAAAAAAGACTTTTATCTTTATGTTTTTATTCCAATAATAATTGTTCTTCTTGTTTGGTTCTTTAATTTTCCAACATTAAGATATGCAGGGTATACTATAGTGTTTTTGTTCTTTGGTATTCCTATGTGTATATTTTTTAATGACAGGATAAAACTCAATGATACTAATTTGAAAAAAAAATTTACAGTCCTACTTGTCATATCAGTGATAATTTTCAATTTAAGAAACATACATAGAATTAATGACGAAATTTCTCTTAATAAAAATCAACACCATAATTTTAGTAATTTTCCATACTATTGGATTAAGGATGTTAAATTTTCAGACTATAAAACTCAAAGTTTAAAATTGAATATTGTCGAGAAGGGAAACAAGTGTTGGGCTACTCCAGCAGTATGTATAACTGCTGAGGGTATTGACGCTAAAGAAGTGAATAATTATATAATTTATTTTATCAAATGAAAAATCCACTAATCTCAATTATTCTTACTTATTATAAAAAGAGAAATTTTATTGAAAGAACAATTACATCATTATCAAATCAATCTTATAAGAAATATCAATTAATTATAGTTTATGATGATATTGATAAAACTGATTTAAATTTTTTGAAAAAAAAATTATCAAAAATTAAAAATAAGAAAATAATAGTAAATAAAAAAAATTTTGGGGTTGCCAAATCAAGAAATATTGGATTAAAAAACGTCAAAGGAACTTTTACAGCTTTTTTGGATGCAGACGATGTTTGGCATAGAGATAAACTAAAAAATCAAATTAAAATAATGTTAAATAAAAAAGCTGATTTAACATATTCCTCCTACAAAGTAATTGATGAGAAAGATAGAAAAATTAGTGAGAGAGAGGTATCAAAACATATAACCTATGATAGATTAATTAAAAGTTGTGAAATTGGGCTTAGCACAGTTATGGTAAGATCCAATATTTTAAAAAAGTTTAAATTTCCCCCAATTAAAACTCAAGAGGATTTTGGTTTATGGCTTAAACTATTAAGAAAAGGATATAAATTTGTTCCTATAAAGAGAGTCTATTCCAGTTGGAGGATGAATTATAATTCTTTATCTTCAAATAAATTGCAAAAAATATTTGATGCATTTACTTTAATGTACGTTTATGAAAATAAAAATTTAATTTATTCATTTTATAGTGTAGTAGTTTTATCAATTAATAAAATTTTTAAAAAATAAATTTTTAATTTGAAAAAAAGAGCTTTAATTACTGGTATAACTGGACAGGATGGATCCTATTTAGCAGAATTTTTGCTTAAAAAGGGCTATGTTGTTCATGGAATTAAGAGGAAATCATCAACCTTCAACACATCTAGAATTGATCACATTTACAAAGATTTTCACTCTGCCTCAAATTTTTTTTTACATTATGGTGATCTTACTGACTCTAACAGTATTGTAAATGTCATCAGTAAAATTAAACCTCATGAAATTTACAACTTAGGTGCACAGAGTCATGTTGGACACTCGTTTGAAATACCTGAATATACCTCTGAAGTTACTGGATTGGGAACATTAAGAGTTTTAGAAGCATTAAGGTTTTTAAATTTAAAGAAAACAAAATTTTATCAAGCTAGTACATCTGAACTTTTTGGAGAAAAACCGAGTAAATCTAATTCTTTTAATGAAAATTCACCCATGGTTCCAAGATCTCCCTACGGTGTATCAAAATTATATTCCTACTGGATTACTAAGATATATAGAGAGGCGTATGGATTTTATACTTGTAATGGTATTTTGTTTAACCACGAAAGTCCGAGAAGAGGGGAAACTTTTGTAACTAGGAAAATAACAATGTATTTCGCAAAAAAAATTCTTGGTTCAAAAGAAGTTTTGTATCTAGGAAATCTTAATGCGAAAAGAGATTGGGGACATGCAAAAGATTATACTGAAATGCAATGGAAAATTTTACAACAAAAAAAACCAGATGATTATGTAATAGCGACGGGCAAAACAACAAGTGTAAGAGAGTTTGTAAATGAATGTTGTAGATATTTAAATTTGAAAATTAAGTGGATTGGAAAAGGCGTTAACGAAAAAGGATATTTAATAAAAAATAACAAAAAAGAATTAATTATAAAAGTAGATAAAAAATATTATAGACCTTTGGAGATTGATTATTTAAAAGGAGATCCCAGAAAGGCTTTAAAAAAATTAAACTATAAATTAAAACATAATTTAAAAGATTTAGTTAAAGATATGATTGTCTCAGATATTGAGCATTTTCAAAAAAATAGTTAATGAAAAAGACGGATAGAATATTTATAGCTGGACATAATGGTCTTGTTGGTAGCTCAATTTTAGAGCTATTAAAAAAAAGAGGATTTAAAAATTTAATTACTGTTAATAGAAAAAAACTTGATTTAAGAAAATTTAATGATGTTGTAAATTATTTTAAAAAAAGAAAAATTGATTATATGGTTATGGCTGCAGCTAGAGCCGGGGGAATTATCGCGAATAGTTCTAATCAAAAAGAATTTTTTCTTGATAATATTGAGATACAAAATTCACTTTTAAAACTTGCACTTGAAAAAAAAATTAAAAGAACAATTTTTTTAGGCACTTCATGCATTTATCCTAAGTTTTCAAAAACTCCTATATCTGAGGAAAGTTTACTTACTGGTACTTTAGAGAAGACAAATCAATGTTATGCAATAGCAAAAATTGCAGGAATTAAACTTTGTGAAGCTCTTCATGATGACTTTAAGCAAGATATAATTTGTTTGATGCCTACAAATGTTTATGGTGAAAGAGATAATTTCAGTAAAATTAATGGTCACGTTATACCTGCAATGATTTCGAAATTTGAAGAAGCAAAAAAAAAAGACTTGGCAATGTTAAACTCCTTGGAACAGGAAAGCCTTTAAGAGAATTTATACACTCAAGAGATTTGGCTATGGCAATTTTTACCTGTTTAAAAGTAAAAAAAGCCCTTTTAAATAAAAAATTTGATTTCAAGCTACCAATTTTAAATGTTGGGACTAAAGAAGAAATTTCAATTAAAAATTTGTCTCAATTAATAAAAAAATATATTGGATACAAGGGAAAAATAAAATTTGACAAAAGCTCTCCTGATGGCACTTATAGAAAAAATTTAAATTCAGACAAAATAATCAATCTAGGATGGTCACCTCAAATTTCATTTAAAGATGGCTTAAAAGAGGTTATTGATAATAGAAAAAAATAATATTTAAATGGACATCTTAAGTTTTTTTTTAATTTGTATAATTTTTTTATTTATCTACTTTTTTTTTAATCATTTTAATATTCTAAGAGAAAATATTTCATATTCAGAACACAAAAGTTTTGGATCAGAAAGAAAAAAACCAATAATTTTAGGAGGAATTTTTATCTTAGTAGTTTTCGTAATCTTTGATTTCTATTCATCAATTTATTTTAAAATCTCTGCTACTTTAATAATGTTTCTTGGTATAATGTCAGATAGAAATATTTTACCTAATCCGAAATTAAGGTTATTCATACAGATTTTAATTCTTTATGTTTTAGTTCATTTTGAAGGTTTGCAGATAGATGACTTAAGACATGATATGTTTAATTCTTTACTATCAAACGATCATTTTAATAAAATTTTTACAGTTTTTTGTTTAGCAATTTTAATTAATGGCAGTAACTTTATTGATGGTTTAAATGGATTATTATCAGGATATTTTCTTATAGTTATAATTTCTTTATTCTTGTTAAGTAATTACAGTTTAGATTTGATCGAAATAGATAAAAACTTTTTGAAGATAATTTTCATTAGTTTGTCAATATTTATAATTTTTAATTTATTAGGATTTGTTTATTTGGGTGATAGTGGTAGTTATTTAATTTCTTTTTTGCTAGGAGTATTTTTAATTAAATTCTATAGTTCTAATAGCTATGTGTCTCCATATTATATTGCTTGTTTATTATGGTATCCAGCATTTGAGAACTTTTTTTCATTAATAAGAAGAATTTTAAAGAAAAAAAATGTCTCAGATGCAGATAACTTACATTTTCATCAACTTATTTTTTTAGCTTTAAAATCAAAAAAAATTATACAATCTAAAACAATTAATTCGTTAACTGGACTTTTAATAGTTTTTATAAATATTCCAAGTATGATAATTGGATCTTACTTTGCATCAAAATCAACTATCTTATTATTATTAATTACAATAAATATTATTTTATATTTATTTTTTTACTATTTTCTTTTTCAGCAATTTATAAGAAATAAATAGTTTAATCATTTCAATTAAAATTAAGAAACCATCTTTAAAGGCATTGACTTTTTTATTGCCAGCAATTCTTTTTTTTTCAAAAGATGGCAAACAAAAATATTTCATATTTGCCATTTCCATTTTGATTGGCATTTCAACACAAAACTTGAAATCTTTTGAGGTAATATTTAATATTTTGAAAGACTCCGTGCTTCCCATCACGAAAGTATACAAAATATCAGAAATTTTAAGTGAAAAAAAAACATTACCTAATTTTGTGAACAATTTATTACCAATATAGGTAATTATTGTATCATCATCACTTCCACCAGGCTTTTCATATCTTGTAGTGAAAACAAATTCATGAGTTTGAATAAGTTTGTGCATTTTATGAAGATCGTTTTTTTCAAATGAACCGTCTGCATTAAAAATACAAAAATATTTTGTTTTGCAATTATTTATTGCTTCTGTCAGTGCATTTCCATAACCTGTTTCAGATTGATAGAAAATTTTAACATTTTTATCTGCTATAGCATTAATAGTTTTTTCATCGTTTTTTTGAAGTGATATCAAAATTTCACAATTTAACTCTTTAAGCTGATCTATCACAACAGGAAGACTTTCCTTTTCATTTTTGGCAGGTATTATTAAGGTTAAATCGTTCATTAAATTTTTATATTAAATTAATTGTTTTGTTTAAATTTTATTTACTTTAAAATACAATTTTTTTGATCTAATGAAAATTATAATTAAAACTGTTCTAGATTTATTTGATTATTTTACCCAAAAAAAAATAATATTTATCCTTAAACGAGAATTTAAAAAAAATAATCCACTAGTTATTTTTGATGTAGGATCTCATAAAGGGGAGTACATATTTAGTATAAAAAAAAATTTTACAATAAACAAAATTTTTTCTTTTGAGCCAAATAAGGAAATATTTGAAATACTTAAAAAAAAAGTTAAAAATAATGAAAATATATTTGTATTTAACTTTGGTATTTCTGACAAAGCAGGTAGTTCGTTCCTAAATAAAAATATTGAGTCATCATCATCATCAATAAATGATTTAAATGAGAATTCCAATTATTATAAAAAAAAATATTTTCTCTTAAATTTTCTTAATTTAAGAAAGGTAACAACAAAAATTCCAATCGATTTAAAAAGATTAGATGATTTCATATTAAACAACAAAGTAGATAGTATTGATCTTTTGAAAATTGATACCGAGGGTTATGAATTACAAACTTTAAAAAGTCTTGGTAACAAATTAAATCAAATAAAATTTATTCATTTTGAACATCATTTTGACGATATGATTTTAAAAAATTATAAATTTAATGAAATTCATAAATTATTAATTAAAAATGGATTTTATAAATTATTTAAAATTAAAATGAAATTTAGAAAGTCTTTTGAATATATATATAAAAATAAATCCTTTATTAATTAAATGTCAAAAAAAAAAATTTCAATTTTAATAACAAGTTTTAATAAATCAAAATTTATAAAAAAAACTGTGGAGTCATGTTTAAAACAAAATTTTAATCAAAAAGAAATTTTAGTTTATGACGACTGCTCCACAGATGGATCCATTGAAATTCTTAAAAAATTCAAAAAAATAAGATTAATTAAAAATAAGAAAAAAAAATTTTTAAGTAGTCCTTTAAATCAAATTTATGGAATTATGGAATTATTTAAAAAATCTAAAGGTGAAATTATTTTTTTATTAGATGGCGATGATCTTTTTAAAAAGAATAAATTAAAATCTATCTTTAGAATATTCAAAAAAAATAAAAATGTAAATTTTATTCAGGACAAACCATTTCTTGGTGACAAGAAAAGATATATGCTTTTAAAAAAAAAAAATCATTTTTTTTCAATTTGGCCAAGTTTTTATCCAACTAGTTGTATGGCAATAAAAAGATCATTTTTTAAAAGATTTTTAAAATTTATTGAAAAAAATGAACATCCAAATTTAGAAATAGATGCTAGATTGTCTATGTTTGCTTACTCGCAAAAAGAATTTTTTATTTTGAATAAAAGTTTTACTGTTTATAATTACGATGAGTTTGGAATTACGTCTAATTATAAAAAATACTCTAAAAATTGGTGGAAGAAAAGAAATGAGGCATTTAATTATTTAATTTCATTAACAAAAAAACTTAAATCAAGATTTTTTATAGGTCCAGATTTCTATATTACTCGATTTATTAATTTCTTTATTTAATTAAAATATAATATATTTATTTGTTTTAAAAAAAAAAAATTGAAAAATATAATTGTAGTCACTGGTGGTTCAGGATTTGTTGGATCAAATCTAATTAATTTTTTTGTAAAGAAAACTAAATACAAAATTATAAGTATTGACGATTATTCCTCGGGAACTAAAAAAAATCACATAAAACATAAAAGAGTAAAATATTTAAAAGCGCATACAAAAGATATTGCATACTCCCTAAAGAGATATGAAAAAAAGATTAAAACAATATTTCATTTTGGTGAGTTTTCTAGAATTTATCAAAGCTTCGAAAATATGAATGATTGTATCCAATCAAATACCATTGGAACTAATGCAGTATTTGATTTTTGTTTGAAAAATAAGATTAAGCTTATATATTCTGCCACGTCTGCATCATTAGGAAATAAGGGTGAGGACAAAAATCTTTCTCCATATGCTTTTACAAAATCAAAAAATTTAGAATTATTAGAAAATTTAAAAAATTGGTTTCAATTTAAATATGAGGTAATTTTCTTTTATAATGTGTATGGACCTAATCAAATTTCGCAAGGCAAAATGGCGACTGTTATTGGAATTTTTGAAAATCATTATCTCAAAAAAAAACCATTGCCAGTTGTAAAACCTGGAACTCAATCGAGAAGATTTACTCATATTGAGGACACCATTCAAGTCTGCTTTAAAGCCTGGAAAAAAAATAGGTGCAAGTATTATAGCATTGCGAGTAAAAAAAGTTATTCAATTAAACAAGTTGCAAAAATGTTTAATTTTAAAATCAAATATTTGCCTCCAAGAAAAGGTGAAAGGTATGCTTCTGCTTTATCCGACATGAGTTTAAATAATAAAGTAATCAAAAGTTTTGGTAAAAAACAGCTAAAAGATTACATTAAAAACTTCGTCAAAAAGCATAAGAAATAGGTCAAATTACTTAATAAATCATTGTTTACAATATTTTTATTTTGACTATAACTCTCATGCCGGTGATTATTGCGGAAGTGTTATACCCGATCCCATTCCGAACTCGGAAGTCAAGCCTTCCTGCGCTGATGGTACTATGTCTTAAGGCATGGAAGAGTAAGTCGTTGCCGGCATTAAAATGTATATTATGAAGATAAAAAGTTCATTAAAATCAATAAAAAAAAGAGACCTTAATTCGAAATTAGTTAGAAGAAGAGGAAGAGTATACATTATCAATAAAACTAATCCCAAATTCAAAGCTAGACAAAAATAACTTTTATGGACAATGATAACCATAAAAATACTTGGAATAATTTTACAAAATTTGTGTTGTGGGGAACTGTCGCGGTTATATTAGTTTTAGTACTAATGGCAATATTCTTATTATAAGTTTAAATTATGATAATCAGCTCAGTTTCAGAAGATAAAAAAATTGAAAAAAGAATTTCAATAACACCAGAAATTGCAAGAAAATATATCTCAAGTGGCTTTGAGGTATTACTTTCCAAAAATTATGGAGATCATTTAGGTTTTTTAGATAAAGAATATGAATCATCAGGTGTAAATTTTTTATCAGATCAAAAGGAAATTTTAAACAAAGGTGATATTATAGTTCAATTAGGATTACTATCTGAGGAAAATCTTTCAGTTTTAAGAAAAAAACAATCTTTAATCGGTGTGTTAGATCCTTACTTAAATAAAAGTAAAATTGAAAATTATATAAAAAAAAATATAAATTTTTTCTCACTTGAGTTGCTACCAAGAATTACTAGAGCTCAATCAATGGATATACTTTCTTCTCAAGCAAATTTGGCAGGATATAAGGCTGTAGTGGAGTCCTTCGCTCACTTTGAAAAGGCTATTCCGATGATGATGACAGCTGCTGGAACGATACCTGCAGCAAAGGTTTTAGTTATAGGGGCAGGAGTTGCAGGTTTACAAGCAATAGCGACAGCGAAAAGAATGGGAGCGATTGTTTTTGCCACAGACGTGAGAATGGCTTCAAAAGAACAAGTGGAAAGCTTAGGTGGAAAATTTTTAACAGTAGAGGGGTCTGAAAATATGGAAACAGAAGGGGGCTATGCAAAAGAAACATCAGTGGAATTTAAAAAAAAACAAGAGGAATTACTTTCAGAAACTTTAAAGAAAATTGACATCGTTAT
>MDSZ01200854.1_pt1 | contig 20959 bp, 14 predicted proteins | sample 811201 | NCBI WGS metagenome assembly MDSZ01 (sample SAMN05326647, study PRJNA326480) | marine metagenome | isolation source: seawater | place: Indian Ocean: North | collected 2010 | reverse complement strand
TCTAAATGGCGAAAAAAAGAGGACGCAAAAGTAAAAGACAATATTTTACAGAAGATACAGAATTAGCTATAATTGAATATTTAGCTAGTGAGGATCAGGTTTTAAGAAACAAAATTTATAATGAACGAATCCATCATTCATTTTATAAATTAGCAGAAAATCTTATACATACCTTTAAATTTTATTACACAGAAGTAGATGACCTTGAGGATTTAAAACATGAGGTTATTTGCTTTTTACTTGAAAAACTTCACTACTTTAAGGTAGGTAAAGGTAAGGCATTTTCATATTTTAGTATAGTAGGTAAAAACTACTTAATTCTTTATAATAATAAAAATTATGCTAAAAAGAAGATTAAAGCAGATTTAGTTGAAGTAGATACTGATGATAATATATTAAATGAATTTGATAGAAAAAAAATTCGAGAAGAAAAAAAAGAATTTTTAGATTTATATATCCATTATATGGACCAAATCCTTACTAAAACATTTAAAAAACAAGAAGAAATACAGGTTGCAGATGCTGTATTAACCGTATTTAAGAAAAGAGAATCTTTAGAGATTTTTAATAAAAAGGCAATTTATATCTATATTAGAGAAATAACTGGTTTAGAAACCCCTATTATTACTAAAGTAATAAAAATAATGAAAAAGATATATGGGGATTGTTATTCTGAATATTTAGAAACTGGATATATTTATAAACATGAGTAATCCACTTGATACAATTATTTTCGAAGGAAAGACATCATCAGATGTATTTAAAGAAATTTATAGTAATAGTAAAAAAAAGGATAAACAAATTAATTCTTTAATTGCTGAATTAAAACCTTTAATACAAAATATAGGTGATGCACCGGTTGTAGTACCCCTTATAAAAGAATATTTAGAGGTAAGTGTAAAAAACGATGAGCACTTAATTAAAATGATGGCTGTTATCCAAAGGTTACAAAATAATAATTCTTCAAATGGAAGTGATTCATTATTAACTGATGAAGAACTAAAACAATTACAACAAATTGCTGAAGAAGTAGCACAGGATGAGTTTAAGAAACAAAAGAAATAATAATAAAGGAAGTAATAATGTAGTTAATAATCCCTCTCCTTTCTTTTTTGGAAGAGTTGCGGATTCAATTTTAACTAGTGATCACCCTGAATATAAAGGAGAAGATTCAATAGGTGTAATCTTTTTTAGTAAAACAAAAAATGATAATATTACTGCGGATAGTTCTACTGCTTTAGATGTAGCATTACCAGCATTTCCTTTTATAAGTAGTGTTCCCTTAAAATCCGAGATAGTACAAATTTTTCCTGGCCCTTCTAGTAAAATATATAGAAAATTAAAAGGTGAAAGATCAAATAAAGCCTATTATTATTATCCTGCTTTAAATGTCCATAATAATGCAGAACATAATGCTTTACCCTCGGATAGAAGTACTAATAGACCAAAAAATAATAGTGAAGAAGCGGCTTTAGGAATACAACAAAATAATACCGTAGTTACTAAGACTACTGGAACAGTTAATTTAGCTAACGTTCAAGTAATAGATAAATCTGAAACTAATAATGGAGATGGTACTTTTACAGTATCAATAACCCTAGAATTTGATGGCGTACAAGTAACCGGAATAGGGACTAGTCCAAGGTCAAGTATAGCAGAAACTAAAGCAAGAATAAATGCTGAAAAACAATTTATCCCAGAAGAAAATAAAACAACTACTGTAAGCACACCCCAAACTAGTAATAGTAATGAAGAAGACTATACCGATTTAGGTGATTTTAAAGATAAAGGTTTAAAAAAGAAACAAAAATTTTCTGGGGATGTTATGATTGAAGGAAGATTTGGACAGTCTCTTCGTTTTGGGTCTTCAAACCCAAGAGGTAGAAATAATTGGTCAGATAATGAAAGTGAAGGAGAACCTATTGTAATATTAGGAAATGGTTCAGCCGAAGAAACAGAAGGTGATGCTTCATTAGAAGATATAAATAATATGCATTCTTCTATGTGGATGTTAAGTGGTCAAAACGTTTCGAACCTATCTGTTTCAAGTGATAATTTACAAACCTTAGATATAGAGTTTGAAGAACCTACTGAAGAACAGGTATTAATAGTTGATACACCTACTCCTATAACTGTAGTACAACCTCCTATAATTGAATTAGATGAAGAAATTGTAGTTGCTGATGATGGGGCACTTTCAGAACCCCCTAATGTAGTTGAAGAAGCTGTTTTTGATCCTCCATTAGTTGATCAAAACAAAGATGGAATTTTTGCCCTAATAGACGAAGCCGTAGAAGAGGGATCAGTAACCGAATTAACATCTGAAATATTTTATATAGCTGCTTGTGAACCTGCAGAAGAAGATAATACAAATCCTAGTTACACTAATACGGGTAATACTAATAGTTTTCCTGTAGGATCAAGAGAAAATCCACATCCAAGATTTTCTACTAAGACAGAATATGTAGGTTTAAAAGATAGATGGAATTCTGGAGAAACAGTAATAGCTTATAATTACAAAGGAAATAGCTTACAAATAAAACAACCTACTAAAGTAACCCCAAGTCCTAATGTATCTCCTAATAAAACTATTAAATATTTATGGATCCATACTACGGCACAATATGATTCAGCGAACCCAGTTGATATAATACAAACCCATTTTTTACCAGGCAATGATCCCGACCCGGATAACCGAAAACTCCCATGGAATACAGGGGGTTATAATATTACCATTCCACGACATTTTGGTCCCGATTTAGCTGTTAGATTTTATAATGATGGTGTTGTTACTAATGGTGCTGGAGGCCCCTTAAGTATTGCTGATTTACAACTTAGACCTTTATATGAAATATCTAAAAAAACTAATAGAAATGCTGTTAATATTAGTTGGATTGGTGGTACTACAAAGAAAATAGATATTCAAAAAAATCAAGCATATACGTTAAGAAAATTAATAGAACGTTATGTAAAAAAATACCCAAATATTTTAATAGGTGGTCACAATCAAATGGGCAGATTACCCAAAATAGATAAAGACACTGGTGAAAGTATACCTAAGGATACAGCCTGTCCTGTATTTTTTGTACCAAAATATCTTGAACTTTTAGTTAAAGATGGAATTGTAAAGGAAAAAAATATATATAGGGGTGGTATTTTTGGTAAAAAAGAAGGATCAGCACCTAATGGTATAAAAGGAGGTATAGATTACTTACAAAATGCCCAAATAGTATATAATTTAGGAAAAGGAAAATAAAAATAATGGCTAAAAAATTTAAACCAATATCACCTAACTTATATGTAGGTAAACAAATGATAACAAATAGTCAGGGAAGGATTCTGTTAAATGCGGGAGATGATAGTTTATTTTTTGCTAATAATGGGTTTTCTTTTTCTACAAATGGAGAAATCCATTTTAACACTTCTCAAGCTGAGAATAGTAAATTTATAGTTGAATCCCCCAGAATACAATTAGGTATTGATTCACCTAGTAGTACTGTTGATAATGCTGCTGTAAAATCTAATGAATTAATTAGTAAATTAAAAGAAATATTAGCTATTTTAGAACAAATGTATAATATAGACTTATTATTATTACAACCAATAGCCCCAATAGCGGGTCCGTGTGCCCCAGATGCTACGTTCCCTACTAAAGTTCAAGCTACAAAAACTAGAATTACAAATTTAAAAAACAGCTTAGACGAGATAAAAAGCACTAAAGTATTTTTAACATGATACAAGACGCATTTAATAGTATAATTTCATCTAATACACTTGCTGTAGAAGAAATAAAAAATAAAGTAAAAAATAGTGCTTCTTCTAAGTTAAAAGAAGAAATTTTACAAAAATTATCTGATCCTGAAACTATTAAACAACAATTAGGAGGATTACCAGTTACACAGGAACAATTAGATCTAGTTGATAAAAAATATATAAGATTAAAATCTGAAACTGAAAATTTACAAAATAAAAGTTTACAAAAAAGTAATGAAATTCAAGCAATAATAGATAAAATTTCAAAAGTAAACGAACGCTTTGATAGATTAACTGGTTTTACAGATGAAGCTCGTAAATTTCTTCCAACATTAAAAAAAATAATAACTGGTGCTAGGATAGCTTTAAATGCTTTACCTATAAATACTCCGTTAGGTACACCAATACCAGGATCAGGTGGTGGTACTATTATTGGTACTGATGATAAATTAAAAGGGGCAAAATCTAAAATAGACCAATTTGAAGCTTTAATAGAAGTATTAGATGGTATAAAAAAACATATTACTGATCAAACAGATCCTATTGAAAAATCTTGTAATGAAGCTATAAGTATAATTAATAATATTAACTCACAAATAGATATTCAAAAATTAATTATAGATCAAATATATTTACAGATCATAGGTGAATTTAGTGGTCTTATTGATAGTGATACCCTTACACAAGAAACTATTCCCCAGAGTGAAAACCCGGAAGAAATATTAAATAATTTAGAAAATTCAAATAGAGAAAAATATATTCAATATTTAAAAAACATTTCCATAGGAGATAATAATATTGAAATATTAGAAACTGGGTATAAAATAACTAGAAGTTAATATATTTATTAAAAAATAAAATTATGAAATTAAGTGCATTTGAAAAAATTATAAGACAAGTTGTAAGAGAAGAAATAGACTATGCTCTTAAACGAGAATTAAATTCTTTAAAAGAGGAAATCAAATCAGATAAAAATTTCCAAATCACAGAACAAACTAATTCTAAAAGTAAAGAAGAATTTAGGCAAAATATAAAACAACAAATGCCTTCTTTTAATACTGGAAATAATACCTTAGATTCTTTACTTAGCGAAACTGCTAATACACCATCTCCAGAAGATACCTTTAGTGCTAATGATCCGGTGAATAAATTTATAAATAAAGACTACGGACCACTAATGGAGGCAATGAATAAAAATAAGAATTTTAGACCCTAATGGCTATAAGATTTAAACAAAGGGAATTAATTGAAATAGATCCAATAGATTTAGAACCTAAAAAGGCTTTAGGTGTAAAAATACCTTTTAGATCTACGGGAAGTCCTTTTGAATTAAATTACACTACTAAAGACCAAGTAAAAAGTAATTTATTAAACCTATTACTAACTAATCCAGGCGAAAGGTTTAATGAACCATTATTTGGTGTAGGTATTAGCCAACAGTTATTTAAACAAAATATAAGCGAAGAAGATTTACAAAGCACTATTACTACCCAAACTGAATTATTTGTTCCTGAGGTTTCTGTTGAAAATATAGAAATAATAAAGGAAAATCAGTTTGTAGATATTAAAATCATATACAAACTTAAAGCAAATAATGCAATGGATGCAGTAACATTAACAATTAACTACTAATGTCATATTCTAAAGTAAATAGCGAAACTAAAACAGTAAATTACCTAAATAGGGATTATGCACAACTAAAACAGCAATTAATAGATTTTGCAAAAATCTATTATCCTAATACAGCTAATGACTTTTCTGAAGGAAGTCCCGGTATGATGTTTATTGAGATGGCTGCATACGTGGGTGATGTTTTATCATTCTATACGGATACTCAACTTCAAGAAACCCTATTATCTTATGCTCAAGAAAGAGACAATTTATTTGATTTAGCTTATACTTTAGGTTATAAACCACAAGTTACTAATGCTTCTTCGGTTAAATTAGATATCTCACAAACAGTACCCGCAGCCTCTGATGGACCAGATTTTACTAGAACTCTTACCCTTAAAGAAGGATCTACCTTTTTTCCCCAAAGTAATACTCAATTAGGATTTATAACACAAGAAGATGTTGATTTTTCTTTTTCTTCATCCTTTGACCCTACTGATATTTCAATCTTTAGCATTAATACGGTTACTAATCAACCTCAGAAATATCTTTTAAAAAAAAGTGTTACCGCAATAAGTGCTAAAACTGAGGTTAAAAATTTTACAATAGGCCCGCCAGAAAGATTCTTAACTCTAAATATATCTGATACAGATATTATTGGAATTGATTCTATAGTTGATAGTAATGGTAATAGATATACTGAAGTACCTTATTTAGCCCAAGAAACTGTATTTGAAGAAGTATCTAACATATATTCTAATGACCCAAGTTTATCAAAATATAATGATACAGTTCCTTTTTTACTAAGAACTAAAAAAGTTCCTAAAAGATTTATAAGTAGATTCAAATCAAATAATACTTTAGAAATCCAATTTGGTTCAGGAATATCTAGTAATTCTGATGAAGAAATAATCCCTAACCCAGATAATATAGGATTAGGTATTAATGATGGCAGAAGTCAATTAGATGTAGCTTATGATCCCTCTAATTTTTTATATACTAAGGCTTATGGTGAAGTCCCTAGTAATACTACTTTAACTGTTACCTATCTAAAAGGAGGGGGTATAGCATCTAATGTGAATAGTAACACAATTACTAGAAAAGGAGTATTACAAACCCAAGCAAATACCGGGGGAGTCAATATATCAGATCAAATTACTTCTTTAGCTGTTACTAATCCAGAACCTGCTCGAGGTGGTGGGCCTGGGGATACAAATAATGATATTAGATTAAATGCAGCAGCTAATTTTAATGCTCAACAAAGAGCAGTAACAAAAGATGACTATATATTTAGAGCATTAGTTATGCCCCCAAAATTTGGTAAAGTGGCAAAAGCTTATATAGGTAAGGATGATCAAATCTCATCAGAAACTAGTAAAAGAATACAAAACCCAAATGCATTAAATCTATTTGTAGTAGGATATAATAATAACAAGCAAATAGTAGATTTAAATTTAGCCGCAAAAGAAAATTTAGCTACTTATTTAGAGCAGTTTAGAATGTTAACTGATTCAATAAACATAAAAAATGCTTTTGTTATAAATCTTGGTTTAGATTTTGAAATAAATACTTTTAGAAATTATAATAATAATATAGTTGTAAATGAATGTATTAGTAGATTAAAAGATTTCTTTAATATAGATAGGTGGCAAATAAATCAACCTATTATAATAAGTGAAGTTTATAACGTATTAAATTTAGTTGAAGGAGTTAGTTCTGTTGAATCAGTAGTATTTAATAATAAATTTGGGGAAATTTTAAATTACTCAAAATACAAATATGATTTGGAGCAAGCAACTATTAATGGTGTTATATACCCTTCTTTAGACCCTTCTATTTTTGAAATAAAATTCCCTGATTCAGATATAAGAGGACGAGTTAAAACTATTTAATCATGGCACATTATTTTTTATTTCCCGAAAAGGATGCAACAATATATTCTCATCCACTAAGAAATCAACTAAACAGTAGTATAGATGAAGTTTTAACTATAGAAGATGCACAACATATAAGTTCTGCAAGTAGGTATCCTTCTAGAATCTTAATTCAATTTAATACAGATGAAATAGTATCTTTAATAGATGGTAAAGTAACATCTCCTTTTTCAGCTAGTTTAAACCTGTATGCTACAGAACATACTAATTTAGCTTTAGACCAACATTTTGAGGTTTATCCCTTAGCAGAGAGTTATAATAATGGAACAGGTAGGTTTGGTAATAGACCACAAACAAGTGATGGTGTATCTTGGAAGTTTAGAGATAATAGTACTCTTCAAACCTCATGGACTTTATCATCTTTTGGAACAGGAATTACAGGAAGTTATTCATCTTCAGATGCTGGAGGTGGTTCCTGGTTTACTGGAAGTGGTTTTGAAGTAACAAGATCTTATGGTTATAATGAAGAATTAGATTTATCTTTTAATGTAACTTCTCCTGTTACTAAATTTTATAGTGCTAGTAAATTTGGATCTACCTACCCCAACGGTATATCTAATAATGGATTTTTATTAAAAAGAAGCCAATCACAAGAATTCAATGGAACTGAAGATGGGACTTTAAATTTCTTTTCTTTAGATACACACACTATATACCCTCCTTACTTAAACATTTCTTGGGATGATTCAGTATATGATACGGGTTCTGCTACAGACGATAAAATAAAAAAGACAGGAGAGTGTTATGTTACTTTAAGAAATAATAAAGCTGAATACAAGAAAGTTGAAGAAAAAAAGTTTAGATTAAATATTAGATCATTATATCCCACAAGAAAATTCGTAACGTCATCTAATTTCTTAGATGTAAATTATTTTACTAGTAAATCTTTTTATTCACTTGAAGATTATGCTACAGAAGAAGTAATTATTCCTTTCAGCAGCCATAGTAAATTAAGTGCAGATTCAGAAGGAATGTATTTTAAAATATTTATGAATGGTTTACAAGCAGAAAGATATTATAAACTTTTATTTAAGCACGAAAATGAAGATGGAATAACAGTTTATGATGAAGATTATTACTTTAAAGTAGTTAATTAATATGGCATATACACCTAATAATAATATTTCTATTGAAAGGGGCTCACCTACTAGTAGAGATCCCTCTATTCCAGGGGGTAGATCTTCTAGAGGTGTACGAAATTTTAGAAACTTATTAAACCCCAAATTAGAAGCAAATTTAGATGCAGAAGACCAAATTGTTCCTCCTGTAGAGGATATTAATCCTATTCCTAAATCTATTAATACATTACAATTAGAAGAAGCTAATATTATTGAAAATAATGTTATAAAATTAGATAGAGAAATATTTTCTAGATCTTCTTTTAATAGTATAGTTCCTAGTGATTTTGAAGAGTTATCTAAAAAAGAAGATACTTTTTCTATAACACAGTTTTTCCAACTTTATAATTCATTATTTTTTGATATCCCTAAAATAGGAACAGAATCTCATGTTTCTATCATAAATCAAAGTAGAGAATATATTGAAAATTATAACTTAGATGATCCTAAGGATGATATTATAGATACTTTAAATAATAGAATACAAGAATTAGAAGAACAACTACTTTTAGCTAATCAAACAGAAGACGAACATCCTTTCTTTAGAAATGGTACAATAGTATCTAAAAAAGATTCTCCTGACTATTATTATATGGATAAAGGATTTAAAAGACAAATCAATTATACTGCAGATTTTCATAGTCTTTTAATTAATACATTGGGATATAATAAAGATGATTATCCAGATGGACCTAACTGGTATCCCTATGCTTCTGTTAAAGTATTATCAAATATAAAATCAGGACCTAACTTAGATGAAAGTAATTTTGACCAACCTACTTTTATTAGAGATGGGGAATTAATTATTGGTGAAAGTGATACTGGTGGAGACCCCAGAGATGCCCAAATCGAACAGCTAAGAAATAGAATTAGAGAAATAGAAAGCGGGGATTTTAGTTCATTACCTGCTTTAGATAAAGTTAGTATAGACATTTCTGAAATCTTTGATGTGGGAGATGATATTAGAGATAGAGTTGATAACCGTCTAAGCCAACTAGTTGCTCCTCTTCCTAATGTTGTAAAAAAGAATGATAAATTCCAGAAACTTATTGATGATGTTTCTAAAGCAGTATCAAATAAAGCTGTAGAAGCATTGCAAAATAGATTAAATGGCTAATACATAAGGATGATAATTAATCAAGAAATAATAAATAATTTAAATAAAGAAGATTTAGCTTTAGTTCCTACCAAACGTTTAGTTAGAAAATTTGGTAAGAAAGAAGATAATGTTGAATTATATATTTATGATTTAAATGATAATTTATTATTATATAGGGAAGATTTTAGAAAATTTAGACCACAAAGAGATATTAACGATCCAGATGGTTTGTATAATGAAATCAATATAGATTATACACAAACATTAAAAGAATTAGGCTTTAATAGCGGTCAATATAGATTAGTAATTGGTTTTTATAGAAAACTTATTGTTGATAGTTTAGTTAAACCTTTTTACATATCAGAAATATCTAAATCTAGAAGAGAAATCAAAATAAAAAGCGATTCTCTTACAGATGAAAACGTAATACAAGGTTTTAATAAATTAATTGGTATATTAAGTGGCCAAGCATATTTTAGAGAAATCCTTTTAAATTTTGGACGTAATAGAAAATCAACAGCTATTAATTTTGCTATTGACAGTATTAGTGAACCAACCGAAGTCTTAATCAAACTATATGAACCTTTACCCAATGATATTAGGGAAAAATCTAAATTTAGATTATCAGAAGAAATAATCCACCCAATAGCTTTAACTATTGACTTAGGAGACCCTTCTTTAGAAGAATTAATTGTAGGAGAACAAATAAAAGGACCTAATTTAAGAATAGATACAAGATTAAATTCTAGTAAACCATCCACTTTTCAAAATTTTGATCAATTACTAGGTGGGGCAGCAAGTTCTTCCTTCCAAAATATAGATAACTATCTATCTAGTAGTTTTGAATTAGCAATAGATTTTACTAATACTAATACTCCTACTCGTTATCATTTTGAAAATTTTATTCATTTTAGTTCAGCTGTAGAGCGTTTAAAAAACTTTAATTATAAATTAGGGTTAATAGAAAACTATGATGAAGAATTAAATGAAATAGATACATTATCTGGACCACATACATCTTCTATTAATGTAATTAATGAAAGAAGTGCTATTGAAAATAAAAAAAGATCTTTAATAGGAGGATTTGATGCTTATGAAAGATTTCTTTACTATGAATCCGGTACATTTGCGTGGCCAAAAACTAACTCTGCTAGACCATATACACTTTCTTTAACTACATCACCTGAAGCCCAAGATTGGCTAGGTAGTGAAGATTATAATAATAGTAAATATGGGGGACAATTATTAAGTGGTTCTGAATATGATGATTTAAATATTCACAGATTAACAGATACACTACCTGAACACATAGTATCAAATAATGATAATGATCAGTATACTTTATTTGTTAATATGGTGGGAGAACATTTTGATAAAATTTGGATTTATATAGATCATCTTACAAAAATTAATAAAGCTGAAAATAAACTGACTAAAGGTATTTCTAAGGATTTAGTATACGATGTTTTAGAAAGAGCAGGTTTAAAAGTCTTTGATCAATTTGAAAACGAGAATTTATTTTCTTACCTTAATGGAGATTTTGCAGCAAACGGAAACTTCCAATATCAAGCACCTGTATCTCAAAGTATGGTAAGTGCATCAAATGCAGGTTCTATCCCTAAAGGTGACATAACAAAAGAAGTATGGAAAAGACTTTATCATAATTTACCTTATTTACTTAAAACTAAAGGTACAGAAAGAGGTATGAAAGCTCTTATATCTAGTTATGGTATCCCCGAATCTATACTTCATATTAAAGAATATGGAGGCCCTACTGTTGATAAAACTGGGTTTAGAACATTTAGTTACCAGAAAAAAAGTAATTTGACTAGAAATAGTCCGGGTGTTGCTTCCCCTAAAATAATTGAACATGTTAATTTCCCCACAGCTTCTAAAACACTACAAGTAAGATTTTTAGCTTCCCAAAGCTCATTTCAAAACACTTCGTATGATTTAGTCACTTTTATTAATTGTTCTGGATCCGCATTTACAGGAAAAAATGATTTTTCTGTGGGGGTTTCCCAAAGCATAGACCCAAGTAATTTAGGAAGTGGTTCTTTAGCACATCTTATTATAGCATCAGGCTCTAGAGCAACAGGCATAGTAACAACAGCATCTAGTAGTTTAGGGCCTATTTTCAATGGCGATGTATGGAATTTATCCATAAGATTAAATAGTGGATCTACTGAAGGTAATACAGTAGAAGCATTCGCTACTAATACTACTGCTAATAAAAATACTTATGTGTTATCTTGCAGCCTTGATATAACAAATTATTTTGAAGAAATAACAGGAAGTAATATAGTATATGCTGGTTATGAACGACCAGCAGGAGTAAATGTATTAAGTTCTCTAATAGGCCCTTTTACGGGAAGTATGCAAGAATATAGGGTATGGACAGAAAAATTAAACACTAGTACAATAGTAACTCAATCATTATCACCATTTAACTATAATGGAAATAATGTGAGTTCAAGTTTTAATTCATTAATAGTAAGAATTCCATTAGGGTCAGATAATAATCCAGTAACACATAATGTTGCTATTAATAATGCCCCCAATAAAACTAATAGATTATTATTTTCAGCTACTCCGGGAATAGGTACAGCAGGAAACCACACAGTTCATTTAGAAGAAACCCACCACTTAACTACACCGGATACAGTAGGTAAATCTATGGTGTCTGATAAAATAAGAGTAGATTCTGGGTCAATTGAAGATAATATTTTATCACCCTTTATTAGAAGCGAAGAATCTACACAAGATAGACAACCTAACGATTTTTCAGATTTAGGAGTATTTTTCTCCCCAACTTTTGAAGTTAATGAAGATATAATATATACTCTAGGTGGGTTTAGAATGGATGATTACATTGGAGACCCTAGACATTATGTATCTAGTAGCTATCCTGATTTAGAATCTTTAAGAGATATTTACATTCAAAAAATAGAAAATAGAATTATAAATATTTTTGATTATTTGAAATTAATACAACAGTTTGATCATACTTTATTTAAAATGATTGAACAATTTGCACCTGCTAAAGCAAATTTAAAAACAGGATTAGTTATAGAACCCCATTATCTACAAAGAGATAAACTTAAAGGCACAACAATTACTCTTGAAAATAAATCATATTTAGCTAATGTTTCAGGAAATTTAAATCCTCCAATTTCTGCGGAGTATTTATTAAACGAAGCTACTATTGATATACATGATATAATTTTAACAGGATCAATAGGAGATTTAGAAAATAATGTCTTATATGGTAAAAGAAGCGATAAATTCTTTGTTAGAGTTACACCTTATAACCAAATATATAATGATGTTATTACTGATAATAACGATAATTCTGTATTAGATTTTGATCAAGAAGGTTATTTTAATAGAGACTAAAAAATATATAATATGCCAACACCAATTGACGCAGAATACGCAATAGGGTTAACATCTTCACCCCCACAAAACCCTTCTCAACAATCTTTTATACAAAAGAAAAGATTAGGTGGTGTAGATTTTACTGTAGAATTTAATGATAGTGTTTTATCAACTAAAGGTTGGAATAACCCAAGATATTCTGGAAGCAAATTAATGACTCAGAATATTAATGAATTCACTAATGGTGATATTGCTTATGGTAAATCTGCGGGAGTACAAAAATATACTAATAACATATATGTAGGGTCTACTTTTACAGATTTAGAAAATACTAATAATTTTACTTTAACACGATTCCCTAGTTCATCATATATTTACATTACAGATGCTATAACAGTTAATACAAGAACGGCACGTAATAGTACTAAATTTTTCTTTGAAAATGATGATGATGCTAAAATAGGTTTTTATAGATCTTTCCTTGAAGATTTTCCTATGGGTAAAAATATTTCTTTAAAATTATTAGACTCAAGAATACCTAACTTTTTAAATGATACTTATAATGTATACTTTAATGGAGGTAGATTAAGGCAAATACTTACATTAAGTAATAATGGTGATAGTGGATTTATAACACTTACAGGTAACGGGTTAAGATATGCTGATACTACAACTGCTTATACTGCAAGTGCAACTTTAAGTTCTAAAAATTATACAGCTAATACTCATTTTAATTTTATTAATTCTAAACCAGGTGATTACACTTCAGGATCTATTACGACTATAGGCGTTTTAGATAATTTTTTTGATAATATTACTTCTGGCAGTGAACAAAATAGATTTTTTGCCACTATAGGAACAGATAGTCCCTTTACTTTTTTAGATACTAGTGATGAACAATTAAATAGAAGGGCATATTATACTTACGAAATACAAAGAAAACATCCTACTTTAAATAGAGTATTAGATTTTAGTCAAAAATTTGGTTTTAACTCTGCAGATGTATCTGGTGAAATAACCCCCAATAAACAAGGATATAAAATATCAGTACTAGATGATAATAAACCTTGCTTACTAATTCAAATGCAAGCTGAAAAGGATTTACCTTCTGGTTTAGGAGATGCACCTATTATCATAATACCTCACAATCTACATCCTTTTGTTAAAGATAATTTAGTATATTTCTTAAGTAAAGCAGGCATAGATGTTGGAGATAGTACAATACCTGATCAAATCATCGTTGAAAATCAAACTTTAACATAATTTTTTAAAAAATTATATATTTATAAAAAAATAAAAAATGGGATATTTAAATAATACTTCTATAATAGTAGACGCTATACTAACTAGAAAAGGAAGAGAACTATTAGCAAGAGGAGACGGCTCCTTTAACATTACACAATTTGCACTTGGTGATGATGAAATCGATTACACACTTTTCAATGAAAACCATCCTAATGGTTCTCAATTCTCAGGGGAAGCTATTGAAAATATGAATATAGTTGAAGCCTTTCCTGATGAAAATAATATTTTAGTGTCTAAATTAGTAACCTTACCTAGAGGAACTACTAAAATGCCCGTAGTTACGGCAAACGTAAGTAAAATACAATTATCTTTAGGATCTAAATTTTTACTAAATCCAGAAACTCTTAATTTAAATGGAGTAGCTACTCTTAAAGAACCTTCAGGATATTTAGCTACAATAGCAGATAGAAGACTATTAACCACTTTTAGTGGTGTTGGTACTAGCACAGGAGTTGAATCTACCTCTAGACCTTATGCTAATAGTGCCCTTTCAGAAACAATTAGAGGTACTAGCTTTACACTTCAAGCAATTAGTGCTACTTCTTTATTCGGTACTAACACTAGACTTTTAACAAGTATTACTGTAGAAGGTATAGAAAGCGGTGCCCGTACTACTATTCCTCTAGAAATAACTAAAGAAGTAATCTCCACTACTACAACGGGAGCAGAAACCGGAGTAATATTAAAATAATAAAAAATGGCCACATACTACAGATACGCATCAGATGATATAGTCCTTTCAACAGATAAGTTGACTACATCTACTTGGACAAATAACGTAAACGACTTAACAGAAGCACACACATCAAGCATTCAAGCTAATTTTAGCTCACCTACCTCAAGTGGTGCTTTTAGAATAGATGTTTATAATCTCGCTACTTCTAGCGTTTCTGCAGAAGTTCAGTATGCACTAGCTTATGGCCACCGAAGAGGAAGTGGATCCTTAGACTTTACTAATGATACAGGATCATTTGGTATAAGCCCTTCTAGAGATATATATTCACAATATAGAAATTTAGTTTATGGAACTGAATTAACTGATTTTACTTTTGATACAGTTACATCTGATGACATATTTGTATTAAACGTACAAAGATCTAGATATAGACAGAATCTAAAACCCGGAACATTAAATTTAAGAATAAAAGGTGGGGGTGGAGCAGATGTAGGTGCTAATAATATATTACATCTAACAGATGATTCTATTACTAAAACGGGAAGTGCTGTAATTACTAATGCTGGAAGACAATTCAATATAGTTTCAGGGTCTAATGGTGTTATGCTTGGAACCACATTAGGGCAAACAAATTCAGGGAGTTATGGGTTATTTTATCCTGATGCCGGATTTATTATATTTAATGCAACTGCTGTTAGTCATTCTGTGGGAATAGCAATAAATAGAGCTAGTAACGCTGGTGGTAAAAACCATGAAACTTTCTTAAGAGCCATTTCAGGTTCAGGTCCAAATACAGCTGGGGCGGTTAAACCTCAATTTATTTTAGATTCAGAAGAAAAAGTTACGTCTAATTATTATTTTACAAGAGTAAGAAACCAAGAATTTAACTATACTAATAATGCTTCTTTTATAGAAACAGATGGAACCTTGTCATTTAGCTCTATGAATGATAATCCAAGAGTATATATAACTACAGTAGGACTTTATAATGACAGTAATGAATTAGTAGCAGTAGCTAAATTATCCCAACCATTAGCTAAAGATTTCACTAAAGAAGCCTTAATTAAGGTTAAGCTTGATTATTAATGTCAATTAATGTTTGTATACAAAAAATTACAACCGAGCGATGTAAGTATTACACCGTTTGAAGCACATAAACAATTTAATTATGTATCTTCATCCGCTGGTAATAATGGCATAATTTTTAAAACAACTAGGTGGACTTCTGAAAGTAAAGCAAATTATTCAGCTAATACTTTAGCAGGTAATTTTAAAAACCACCGAGATTATTTCCAATTAGATAGAATATTTTTTAGGGATTATATTTTAAACAATAGTAACTTAATTCCTGATGTAAATTATATTGACCAGGAGAGAAGAGTATACGATAAAATTAATGTTTTAAGTATTCCACAAAACCAATTTGGAAGTAGAATAGAGCCCTTATCTTTAGAGATTTCGGGAACATTTAATATAGGGGGTGATGTTACAAGAGGAATAACTATTTTAGATGATGGAGAAGGTAATATTTACCCTAACAGCTATACATTAGGGTCTACTAATTGGCCTACTGAAGAAGAAAGGAGATTATATATTGGCCCTGTTAAAGGCTTTAAGAAAAAAGATCTAAAAGTAGATAATCATACTAATCAACCTTTAGTAAATACTTCTGATACTTTTACTTTAAATAACATATATGATGATTCTTATCACCTAAATCAAATAGATTATAATAAAATTACTTTTACAGGCGAATCTCCTTTAACATTCATTAATACAGGAGAATCAGGTTATTTAAGAGTAGGCCATAATGATGATTTGAATTTTAGTTTTAACGATGATTTTAATATTAGCTTTTATTTTAAAACCACCCAAAATGATAGCTTAAGAGTATCTGGATCCGCAGGGAATAACCAATATTACTTCATTGCAAAATCAGACGTAAAAACTGTAGTTCCTTCACCAGGCGAGGGACAATCAGAAATACTCTCATTACTAACATCAGGTAATTTGCAATCCATTGATGTTCCTGCCGAAAACCAATACCCATATAAAATATATTATTCTGATAATTTAGAAGATACAGGCTCGTTATTTTTTGCAAGAAGTAACGGTGAAGTTACATCTACAATATCAGCTTCTTTATTTAATTCAGGTTCAGTTGGAGAAATAATCCATGTAAGTGTACAAAAAACCGGAAGTGAATTACAAATATTTAAAAACGGTGTTAAAGTATCATCAGGAAGTGATATAAACCCTGGTGTATGTAAGAATATCCCACCCATAAATCAGGCTAATTTATATATTGGCTCAAGGGGAGCCATAGATAGTTACTTAAATAGTAACATATCACAAATAATGTTATTTAGTAAAGCATTAAGTTCTACTCAAATAAGTAATGTATCACAAAGTATCACAGGAACACCTTTTATTGGAAATATTTTTTATGATGAAGGATTTATTACTTTAAATCACCCTTCTTATACTAATACTATTTTTAACCAATATTCTGCTTCTAGTGAAACAATCACTTTATCTCCTACTTTAGGTACTGTAGATAACCACGATATAGCAATATTTAATGCTACAGAAAGTATTTTTATAGTAAAAAACATAGGAGATAGAATAGAACAACCCTCATCAAGTACACCACCTTCAAATAGAACTTTTGTAGGTGAACCGGGCTTCCATAATAACTTTGTTGCATTCTTTAATGAAAGTATTATAAATAATTTTAACCCAACAGCATTAATAGGTGTTAATTCTACCACTGTTGAAAATGGTTTACAAGCAGATGGTTTTTATAAATTTAGTCCACAAACTGTTACTAGTTTTGGAAATATAACTTTAAATCCGGTAAATGAGGTAACAGAAAGACGTGATTTTATGACAGGTGGTATCTCAGTAACTTTTGATATTAACTCCAGCAGTATACAACCTTTTACTACTTCTGGATCTTTAGTAAGCATAGGTCCTGGTAGTTTTATTTCCACAGCTACCCCATATGCTTTTGTTTCTTCAGCTGCTGATATTATCACTCAAGCAGTAGTTATAAATTTTGCATCCGCATCAGATAATACTTTAACTAATGATAGTTTTGCTCACGGAAGTGATTCTTCGCTAGCAAATACCCCATTTACAACTGGTAGTATTACTATAGGAGGTGTACCACAACAAAACCTATCAAACTTCAATGGAGAATATGCAGACATAGCTGTTGACGGATTAACTATGAAAGCTACTGCGGGCAGTTCTGGTGTATATTATTTAGGTAGTCTTTTTGGTGTAGCTACTACAGCAAATGTTACTTTAACTCCTGGGATTTATAAAGGTGGTAAATCTAATTATGCTACACAAACTATACCCTTTGGGGCTACTGATGGAGCAGATTTTGGAGGTATTGAAGGCCAATTCCTCGCAGGTGCAGTTAGAGACATTGAAATTTTAGCTGTACCTCCACAAGGATTAAGTGTAAATGGAAACCCATTCGAGATAGAGGTTACAGGATCACTTATAAGTTTTGATCCTCTTATTGCAGATGGCTCAGACCCAAGAATCCCCGCGGGCACTGAATTGAACGCTTCAGTATGTGTAGCTATTGAGAAAGATGAGGGAGGTGGTGGAACATTTAATATACATAGAGAAATTTTAATTTCTGAAAGTTTAAGTGCCGGCCAACAATTTAGGGCTAAATTTAGTAATCCAGATGGAAATTTAACACCACAAGAACAAGTAGGAGCAGAACCACAAGTAGGAGATAAATATAGAGTAGCAGTAAAAGTAACTAATGTAAGCAGCTCAGCATCTCCTGTAGTAAGAGTTACTAAATTCGGAATTACAGGTCCTACACCCGAAGGAAATTTATTTGATAACGCACTAGTTATATCAAGTTCAATTACTACAAAAAGAAGTGCTTCTTATGATATAACTTTAAATAATTTAAACCCGGGACCTCCGGGACCAGCTGATAATAATTTATTAGGCTTAGTAGAAGATGAAAATGGTAACCCATTAGGTATAAGAGTAAATCTATATAAAGATATAGTGGGAGATGGTAGTAATATAGGTGGTGGTACCTTAATTACAAGCTCGTTCTTTGTATCAGGTTCAGATTTTAATACTAATGATTTTAATTTCCAACACCTAACTAGTGAAGATGAAGATGAAATCTTAAACTTATATGTTATGGCCTCTAATGCAACTAACAGTGGTAGTGTTAATGTTGCACTAAGCCAATCGTTTAGTATAAGTGGAAGTTTTACAGTAATAGAAAAGTCAGGTTCTAATGTATTGACTCTTAATACAAGTTTACCAGCAGCATATGGTAGTAGTTCATATGAGCCAGAAATATTATTTAATTCGCCTGCTCCCCCATTAACGGGTTCTATTAGTTCTTCATTGATAAGTCCTATAACTAGCGTTAATGGTAACACTGTAACAGTAAGTGACAATTATCTTATAGTTGAATCAGCTTATAATATAATAGGTTCGGGTTCTGTTGCCGCTACGGCACGTTATAAATTGAATCCCAAAATATCTGCTTCTACCACCATAAACATAGGAACAAGTAGCTTATTTACAGTTGAAAATTTATTTTTAGGTACTGGTTCTGGAACCTCTCCTAGTTCTTTTTCTTCTAGTTTAATAAACCATAACCCAGCACCACGACTTCGTATTTTTAGTGGTAGTCAATTAATTAGAACATTAACTGGCTCTAATGGAAATTTATTAATTCAAAATGAACACTTAGGTTTAATAAATAGCGGTACTGCTTTAGGGTTTGAAATAGATGTTATAGATACTGCCTCTATAGGAATAGAATTTACAAGTAGCACGGCCGCTATTACTTCGTCGAATGGTGAAGGTTTTTCATTAGATAAATTTATAGTTAAAGGCTTAACAGCATCCTTGTCAGCCTCAACACCAGATACTTTTACTGAAGAAGGTACACATATACAATTTATTTCAACCCATAATTCGGGAAGTGAAATATTTAAATTTACGAGTGGTTCTACAACCGCTAGTTATACTTTTGTAGATTCACAAAACGTTATTTTAGGGGGAGCATTATTCACTACTGAATCACAAACAGTTGAAGTTATAGCATCATCTAGTACGGGATTCCCAATTGAACTTAACTGGACTGCATCACTTAATTCTAGCAGTATTATTAGATTCCATTCTTCTAGTTTACCAGCTAGTAATTCATTAAAAAATGTGATTAAAACTTTTGGTGAAACTGACGCTAATAAAGGACTATCATTCTTTATAGAAGATCCTTCTGGTGTAACTATAGCTACAAGTTCATTTATTAACTCAGCATCGTATTCTGGTAGTGAAAACTTTACTATACCAGAAGTAACTGCTAGTGTTGCGGGTATTTATGTATTTTCACTAAAAACAACTAATAGTGCTAGTGCTGTTATCCCAGTAGATTTTAGTATTGGAATAAGTAGCAATATGACTTCATCTATTTTAGGGGGAGACCAAACAACACCTGGTCAACATACTCAGGGTCAACCAAACCCTGCTATAAACGGGGCACTAATGTATATTTCCAATTTATCAGCTTCATATTTAAGCTCTATAATACTACCCGATAATACTACTAATTTATCTCTTTTTAGTCTTGAGGCATATAACGATCCAGGAGAGGGCAATGAAGGAGGAGGCCCTGATGCTATAATAATTCATAACCCACATAACACATCTTCAGGCGCCCATAACTTATTTACCACAGTTAGTCAATCAGGTGAATTATTAAAAGTTCCCGCTAGAGTAGATACTACCACTAAACCAGATGATTTAACAGATGCCTATTTCGAATTTCGTCTTTTATCTGGCAGTACTAAAACCTTATTGTTTATAACAGGAGGATGTAGTGTAACTGCAAGTAGAGGATTTACAGATTTCTTTGTAGCATCAACGACACAAAGTGCAACTTCATTGCCTGTACCGTTATTAGAAGGAAACTTTACTTATGGTAATGATGGGTTTGATTTATTAACAGTTAATGGAAATGATTTTACAATTAATCAACCTTTATTATTAACTGGAAGTACGAATGTTACTTTAAATTATAATA
>MDSZ01152833.1_pt1 | contig 20959 bp, 47 predicted proteins | sample 811201 | NCBI WGS metagenome assembly MDSZ01 (sample SAMN05326647, study PRJNA326480) | marine metagenome | isolation source: seawater | place: Indian Ocean: North | collected 2010 | reverse complement strand
CGGAGGGACTCGAACCCTCACGCCCAAAGGACGGCAGATTTTGAGTCTGCTGCGTCTACCAATTCCGCCACAAGGCCATATATTTTATTTATGCTTTACTAATAATTTCTATCCAACCGTATTCTATCCCGATAACTGGAATCTCTACTAAAGCTGGGTATGTTGAATATTTCACCAGATATGCCGCACCTTTCGGTTGCCAATCTAAACTCACTCTCATAACCAAGCCCACTTCGCCGGAGTCCTTATCTCTTATCAAGTCTCCAGGCTTCATAACAGGCTTCTTCATAATTATATTATAAGCACCAACTAGACAGAGGAAAGCAATTCAAGCATAGAATTATAATCATGCCATCCGCTAGAATCCGTATCGACGAACCATTGAATATGATAAGGCTCGTATCCATCAACATGCGGGTCAGCGCGCTGGTTTGCTACTTCAAGTTCATCCACTTCAACCACAACGCCGATGTCGCCATCAGGCAACCAAATAACCAAGTCTCCTACTTTGAGAGTTTTAATTTTAACATTATCGTTCATACTAATTATTTTTTGATGCTAGTGATAATTGTTCTACTCTATAAAAGCAAATATGACCAGAATCCACCATTTTTACTTCGTAAATGAAAGTGTCTTTATAAAAAGAAACACTGTCTTTTGCAACGATGACTCCAAGAGTTCGACCGGGAGGGTCGCACCACACCAAGTCACCAACTTTCACTGTCGCCTCCTGTGGTTATATAATAATCGCATAAAAAGGAGAGTAAAGCTCTATTGCGTTGCGCCTACGACTTTCATGCAGACCGCAGGTATCCATCGGTCTTCGCCATTGAGCTTAACGAATTCATTTTTCGTCTCACTTAATTTCTGCGCCGTTACAACCAGAAACTCCCCAAAGGGATCTCCGTTCCTTGTGTGTCTAACCAAATCACCGACTTTCACTGATAACCTCCAGCCATTCTGGTACTTCCATCTCAACGTCTCCGCAGGGCCAAGACACCACCACATATCGTTTCCAGTTTTTACTAGCGGGAACAACTTTAATAACAACACCACTATCATAAATGCTACGTACTATAGAATCTGGTGCCCGAACCAAATCACCAACTTTCACTGATAACCTCTAGCCACTTCGGTATTTCCAACTCACACTCTCCATCGTTCCAAAGAACCACAAGAGTCTCATTGAATCCTTTTGTTTCAGGAAATAGCTTAACGACAACACCAGACGCTCTACAGGGCCGGTGTTTTAGCAGATGCTCGTCATTGGGCTTTACTAAATCACCGAGTTTCATTTATTCCACCTGCACTTGACCCAATGTTTGATATATGCAGCGGAGCCGGCAACTGTTCCAAGCAATGCCCATTCTCCGTGACAGTTAAAAAAATGCTCCATATCTAATTACCAACTTTCGTCTTTCTTCTATTCTCTAAATAAGAGGGAAGTAGAGTGGCAGTAGCAGTAATCAAGGTCACTACAAAAAATATAATCAAACTATCGTACAAGTTTGCTAGCGACGACGCTAGATTATGATAAAAAACCCACATTAAAGTTCCTTCCGTCTAGTAAATATTATAAACACATTTAATCAAAAATCAAGAGCTTTGATGCTCTTTTTTCCAAAAACGTAAGTTCATCAGATTCACTTCAAGCGCGCCATAGCGCTCGTTATACTCCATAGGCTCGATAGATGGCCAGGATATATGCCAGCAGTAGCTAGGATAGTCCGACGGCTCACCATCAAAAGCATAAGGCTCTGACTCACCCGCTCTAGCGTACATATCAAATCGCCTGACAAGTATACCGGGAATCTGGGAAGGTCCCCAGAAAATGATATCGCCTACTTTGGGTCTGTCTCTCATATCTATACTATAAGCACGGAAACGCTAGAGTAAAATCATCGGACTAAATAAAGCCACTAGAACAATGGCCATCATCCAACAGAATCCGACGAAAGTTAGGCTGCCATCGTTAGACTGCAATGGTCTCTTAAAAAAATCTTTCATGCTTCTCTCCTTTGTAGTTTTTTTCTGCACCAATGAAAAGTTTTGGTAATAGTGGAATTTCCTCTTTGAAGTGTAGCTATCTCGTTTTCTTCGTCTATTGAAGTGATTTCATAAGTTAGATAATGCCGATCTTTTACGGAATAAAGACCCGGCTCGATTTTAATATGTTTGTACTTCTCATATTCTTCGAGATATTTTCTTTGGCTTTCTTTCATAATTTTGGTCGGGATGGTGGGGATTGAACCCACGTGTAACCAACTACTCTTTCTACTGTTTATAAGACAGAGGAGATACATCCCGGTAATGTTTAAATAACTTCTATTGTGTTTTTAAATTCGGCATCGGCAGGGCCAAGGAACTCGCCGTTTTCAAACCACTGGACAACCGGGTCGCCGTCTTCGTCAAATTCAACGATGATTCCCAGCCAAGCTCCCAGCCGCTTTGTAATTTTTGGATGTGCATTTAGCATTGTTTCAGCGTGTTTTACCAAATCTCCTTTTTTCATTATAAATCCTTGCAATTAGAATTAAATAATTTCTAATTCCTTCAAGTAGCATCTAACCAATTTATTATTAGAGAATCTAACCGCTGCGACCGCTGTCTCTTTCTCTGTGCCGGTCAAAATATTGCTAAGTTTAATCACAATTCCTAGAGAACCGGAGGGATAAATCCCCGTAGAGTGATGAACTACGGTCCTCAAGCGAACTAAATCACCCTTCGTCATGCCAGAACCTTTAGTACGCTTCGAAGCGGGCGGGTCGTCTTGCCATCCGGCCAAAATACGTTACACCGAATACCAGTGCATTTAATAATAATGCCGGGGGCAAACAATCTTTTCTCGTCAAGAGAATGTCTTTCATCCATGGTAAGCTCTTCCCAATCAAGAACAACAAGATTTCCAACAACAGGTTTCTTAACTTCCATATTCATATTATAAGCACGAATTGTTAATAGTAAATGGCACGCCCGAAGGGATTTGAACCCCTGACCTACGGATTAGAAGTCCGTTGCTCTATCCAACTGAGCTACGGGCGCATATTAAATTGTAATATAAGGCTTCTCTCCGCGATACTTAACAAACCAATCCGGTACTTTATCTTTCGGATAGCGCATACGTGGCTTGCTGGCATAATATTTTCTGTACGATTCTACAATGTTATCGCTCTTAAAGTAATCGGGCATCGCCATCTTCAGCGGCGTAGAATCTCTAGAGGGAAATCGGGCAGGGTCATAAAGGCAAATAATCTCGTCTAGCACCTTTATACACTTATGGTCTTTGCCAAAGCGCTCGGCATATTCGCCAATAAGAGCAAAGCAATGCAGTATAAGATTTTCAAAGTTCTCGCTAGATTCTGCTGCCCACAGGCAGGATGGATGCTTTGGATTAAACGAGCGGTATGGAGCAGTCAAGCCCTGTTCATTGAGAACTGTGGACAAAATTTGACAGGACTCTAGAATCATCTTGACAACTCTGTAATTATCCTGTGACTGTGCCGACCTGACCCAATCAATACCACCTTGTTTATTTGATTCAATTGCAAAAATATTCATACTACTACCATAATCACGTTTTTAGAAAAGTAAAGATTTTATTTCAATCCAGTATAATCAGAAGAAGAGCGAATTTTTTCGCCCAAACTATCAACAATAGCTATGCCCACATCTGCACAAACTTTTGCTTCAGGGATTTCCTCACTGAAGCGATCTCCTCCCTTGGCAAAAATATTTGGCTTTACATGACGCAAGCTTTCACAGACACTAGAATCTTTATCAATAGATAAAAAAACCTCATCGACGCACCTTAAGCTTGATACAATCTTAAGACGGTCTTGTTCTGACATAAAAGATTTACCTTTTTTTAATTGGGCTTGGTGGTCGTTATTGACAATAACAACTAGCCGATCTCCAATCTGGGATGCCAATTCTAAATATTCTATATGGCCAATATGAAGCGGGTCAAAATATCCGCTAACCGCTACAGTTTTCACTTATTACCTCGTATTCTTCTGGGATTATTGCTTTGGTTTTTCCTGTTTTTAGACAGATAACTTTTACTAAATTGCGGTAATGGCCGGATTCTACTCTGACAACTAGTGCCATATCTTGCGTATCGCGCAATTGTCCGAGTCGATGCCTAGGCCACGAAGTATATTTCATACGTACTAAATCACCGACTTTCACTTATCACTCTTATATATAAATTTTTGGGGTCGATGATATTTGCTATAGTTTCACTAGTGCTAGAGCAGTCATCAAACCAATGTATGCGAACTGCCGGCCCTCGAAGAGGCTCAAAAAAACCTAAATTTTCTAACACTAGACCATAAACAACTATGTTATCCGCTCCCAGGTACTGAATCAGGCTGCCCACGCTGATATGTTCGCTCAGGTCACCCTCATGCATTCCCAATCCCCGCTAGCGTTTGTATACTTAATGCTTTTAATTCCAGCCTTGCGGATGTGTTCCATGCAATGTTCACAAGGTTTTGCCATAGCTCTTCCACCAGTCTTCAAAAAGCGCATAACCTCAATGGTATCTCCCGGCTTTGCAAAACGCAATACATTCATTTCTGCATGCATATGGCTGCCGGTAGTACCGTCTGGATATGTTCTTTTAAATCTTGGATGTGTCTTAAACGTGTTTTCTCCTATCTTTACGACGCTCTTTCCGCGCCTCAAGATAGCAGCCAAATGATACACCCTGCCGTTACTCAATGCTTTTTCGCGTGCCGCGTAATACACCGGACATAACGTCCACCTCCTTTGTTACTTATTATTTTTTAGTCGAGTACTAAATGAAGAAAAAATATGTATCTTTCCGTTGCTGTCTTTGACGACAACATCTCTTGTTTTTGGCTGAAAGCGTATAATTTGGCCTTCTTTACTGCCACACACAACCGAATCGCCTATCTTCATCTAAACCTCCTGCCTATATTATAAACACTACAATCAAAAAGTCAAGTGTTTTATTCAAAATTTTAAAATTTATTGCTGATTATAATTCTTTTACTCTAAACACGAGCCGTGTCGTTCTTTTTACACTCGTCCCAGGCTCGTATTGCTGCGGGCCAAAGATCTTTTGCAATTTCTTGGCAACCTTCTGCCACCTTTTGAATCTCCCACTGCGCGCCTTCATGAGTCCGAAGGTCAATAAATTTTAAAAGGTTAGATAGATTAACTGTTGCGTAATATTCCGTATACATATTCTGAGGTAATACACCTCTGGCCTGTTCTCTGCAAATGCCGCTATCAATCAATTTATTATATAAGTTAAAAGATTTTTTATGATGATCTTTTATTAACCAAGCTGCGCCGGCGCCGCCGTGAACGCCGCCAGTATCAACAAGAGGATTAATTAAATCGCAACTATTGCTCGCCTGCCTATTAGATACATGCTGTGTCCTAAATGCGTCTGGCTCATAAAATTTAATATTTATATCAGTATACCTACGACTGATTTCATTGTAAGACCAAGTTCTATGTCTCATATGCTGACGTGCGATATATAGAGGCACGGTTAATTTAAAAGTGACACTACAATGCTCCATAGTGGATGTATGCCTGTGACGTACCAAGTATTTAATTAATCGCTCGTCCCTATCGTCAAGAGGTAAATTATTATCCTGACCAAAGCTTACTCTTGCTGAATTAACAATCGTCTTGTCTTCACCAAAATGCTGTATGTATTGTATCTTCCCAACGCCGTCGTCATAAAGCGATATCGTTTTTTCATATTTATTATTTATCATTTGGTCTCTCTTTTTTCGATAATATTTTTAAAATGCGGACTGGATACCATCCTCGGTCGCTTGACAGTTCCCCGGTTAACCACTCAATCAGGCAAAAAGATTCTGCCAATGGAGATGAGGCATAGGCGCTAGATAATATGCACCCTTCGGGTGCAACATCTAGTATTATTCCTAAATCACCAGTGGTTTTACACTCGATCAAGTCGCCGACATCCATAAAATTTTATAAAGCCCTTTAGTCTAAAATTTTGAAATATTTTTCAATTATACTTTCATGAATACCATGAATAGGGTTATAGTCTGGCGGTGGTGGCCCGAGGAAATATATCTTCCAATGCCAGCGTGGAGAATAATTTCTACTTGAAATTTTCAACTCTGTAAATATGTCTACTCTTTCGCCCAGTACTCCGAGCGAACCGTCTTTCCATTCAATTAATTTTCCCGGCTTTAAATCTTTACATTTCATTTATCAGCCGTAAATCTTCTTTAGTGTGCCAGAAACACATATCCTCGCAGGACCAGAAGACGCAAACATCCCCAGTTCCATCGCTAACAGTCTCTACGATGATGCCATAGCCCGTAGGCTGCCTCGTAGGGTCTCCGGCGACCATCCATAATATGGCATCGCCCACATATTCTACTAAGTCTCCACACTTCACTGAGCATAGATTATACCATATGGTGTTAGGGTACTTTTAGCAAATTCGTCAGTAACATAGCCTCGAATTGCGCTTTTTCCTTTTGTGTAGGGTGCAGACCATGTTGCAGCCTTAAAGATTGCTCCATCTGACTTGCGGACAAACCCATAAACGGATCTTGATCTAGAGTTTGAAGTTACCTTGATCATTTTCCAATAAACTGACCCTTCTTTTGCCTCTATGGTTTCTTCGGGCAAGGTTGAAAAATTCTTGATCATGTAAGATTTAACCAGATCATTGGCCTCCGACATAAAGTGTTCAAAAGCGTATCTAATTTCTTCTTCGCTATATTGGTTATTCATAATTATCTCCTAAGCCTCAGCGATTGGCCGCTTCACGGCTAGCGTAATCATCGTTTCTGCTGTCATCATATAAGTCTCATATTTTCTCATATAAGCCAAATAGGTGACGTTATCTCCTATCTGCTTAAACAACTCAGCTTCTTTTTTAATTTCTTCAGCTTCGTTTTTAATTTTATTATAATCTTCCAAATAAATATTTAGGAAACTTTCGTTCTTTAGCTCATAGTCGTTGTTAGACAACATCCCGACCTCCATTGTCTTGATATTGGATTCTATCGTTCTGAATCAGATAAATTAAATCTCTTTCATTAAAAAGTGTGGTTTTTAACCCTCCCGTCCCATAGTAACTAGTGTTCACATTAGACCAAAATACCTCCCATGTCCACGAGTCTTCTGAGTCGGGAAGGCTTTCGAATAAATTCACTCTGTGCAACAAGAGGCCCGGACCCTTGTAAGGGTCTATAATTAAATCACCTTTTTTAAGATTTATCTTTTGCTGATTCTCGCTCACACCAATATTATAAGCACAAGAAACAAAAAATCAAGCATTTTTTTTCGGGCGCCCTCGCTTTTTTTGGCCCGGAAAGGGCAGTTTTGTCAGGCGCGCCATATCAATAATTGAGTGAGCAAAGAGGTAATCTCTGTATGTCTCTACTACCCAGCGTACGCTACATCTGTTTTCTTCAAATATGTGTGCAACTGTGCCCCTCTTATTCGGATTATTATCACGCATAACATAATCCCCAGGTTTAAATTTGTACTCTTCATTCTCCATCTGATATCACCTTAAATATATCTGCTCTATACCATTTTCTTTTTTGCCAATCCTGTGGCCAATACCGCTCATCGCCTTCAAATATGTCGCCTAGGGCGTGCTCTGGCCTTAGTTGTGGGGGTAGCGGCTCCGGAGGGTCAGCAACCCACTCGACAGAAACAACAAGACAGTTGTTAATTGGCCCAGGGGATCTGCGATTCCCTTCATAGCGAAACATGTCCACCACTATGCCTAGCGCAGTGTTACCGGCACGTTTATAGCATATTAAATTACCAATCATTCATCTGGTGTTAAGCTAATTTCTACTTTCTTATTTCTTCGGAAAGGTCAACTATCATTGACCGTATTTTATCAATCTTTTTTTCTAAGTCCACTAAAGATTCTGTCTGTAGTGCATGTTTAAAGACATATAGTTCTGTCAAGATAGTCGATATATCTTTATCGTGTCTGTTTGGAGTATAAACTCTCTTCATAAATTTAGATCCTTTTAATTAAAGACAGGAACTTTTATCATAAGTCCAAGTCAGTGCGTTCCCCCTAATGCACCATTCTTCCTTACATATTTTATGTTTAGATTCAAATTCCCAAACACAACATAGATCTTGATCAATGTCATGACAGCGCACAGGTTTGTGCTGATAGGGTATTTCAGCGATGTCCTCTTCGAACTCATGAATTGGCTGGTATAGAGTTTCTTCTGCGTGAAAAGACTCCGAATATTCCCGCTCTAATGGGCCGTCGCATGAGACTATAATGAGAAAAAATAATATAAATAGTAAATTTTTCTTCATACTAATAATAAGCACACTTTAACGTTTATAAATATGACCACTGTCAATTAAGCAGTTAGCTTCAATATTTATTTCGTTATCACATCTCCATAGCTGGCCAGAGTCAATTAAATTTTGAAATAAATCAATCTTCTCAGTAAATCTTAAATCGTTATTATTAAGCTTTTGGACAGCTTTGTCAAATTCATAAACTTCTTTCATAGTATCACCTTTTAGGACTGAAGTAAGTAGTTTACTCAATCTTCAAAAGCCTGGGAAATCAACAGTAGCTGGTGAAGTGGGGACCACGTTTGGGTGCCCAGGTCTGTCCAGTATATCCAAGCGCCCTCGATTCCAGTCGCAGTGGTTGTATTTGCCAACTCTGTAACAACTCCGTAGGACCCGGTATATTCAACATTAGGGTCTGACCATTTCCACTTAACCAAGTCACCTTCTTTAATCATTTTTAGAATGCTTATCTGCAACTGAAGCTGCGGCGTAAGCGTCAGGTTTGATGCGATATTTAAAACCGGCGCCTGAAGCATAGCCTATAAGCATTGTCGCTAGCTTGCTTGTTTTATTATTTTTGTCTGCACTGCTGATATCCATATGCAATTCAATATCCATGTCGGGGAAAAACTCTAGCACTTTTGCACCCAATTCAATTGATTCCTGCACCTCAAAAATAATTCTTTTAGAGAAAGCCAAAAAATCTTTTTTAGGCAAGACCTTTTTCTTGAAAAAGTATCTACCACCCTTTTGTTCTTTTGCTCCGTGAAGGCAAATAGCTGAAGTGAAAATGCACCCGTTTTTGTTTATAAAACTATCTGTGCCTACTGATACCGCGCCTCCCATATCAACGTAGGCGCCTACAATCTCCATCACCTCTTCAAACTTTATTTCTTTGCCTTCTCCAGTCAACCAGCTTCTCAATTATTCTCTACCTTTAGTTGTCTTCAGCGACTTTGCTAATAGTATCTTTCTTCGTAGTTTTCTGTTATCCTGAATGAGCAATTGCATCTCAAAAACAACTTCTTCGAGTATAGCCACAGCTTCTAGGTCCATGGTGAACGCATTGGATTTTTTAATCGACTCTATCTTACTTTGGATTCGTTTTAAGAATCTAAGATGTCTATCTTCTAATTTTTTTTGCATCTTAGATCCCTCCGATCAATAGAATCAAATCAAATTTTTGTCTTATCCTCAGAAAAGAAGATTTCCACGTCGTCTCTATTAAATTTACTTCTAATCCATCTCTTCATATCTTTCTCTTCTTCAAAAGATACTATTTCCTCATTGTTAATTAGTTTCCAAGCGCCAACTTGCCTTAGAACATCTACTTTATTAATAACAAGCTTGTTAACCTCATTAATAGTGCTCGCCTTCTTTATTAAAGAAAAGTCCATCCAATTACATTGCCTAGGACGGCCAGTGGTTGCTCCGTATTCTTCTCCGTAATCCCTAAGCTTTTGAAACAGCGGGTCATCTCCTTCAAACTTCTTGGTGCCAACATAGGTTTCATACATTTTGGCCACTCCCCAAACATCCCTAACCCAACTATGCGGGATAGCGTTCAAGAGGGCGCCGGCGGTAGTGCAGTGGCTAGATGTTACAAACGGGTAATCGCCCCAATCAACATCTAGCCCAAAACCCTGCGCACCTTCACAAAGAATAGTTGGTTTAATTTTATCTTTTCCATGAAACTCTTCGTATAGATCAATCATATATGGATCCAGCGCGTCGACATTTTCTGCGCGTGTACCCCTTCTAAAATATTTATCTCTATACGCTGGACCATTGCCTCTCTTGGTGGTTCCAATCTTGCTTTCTCTAATTTCTTCTAGCAGGTGATCAGATGTAATTACATGAGCATTCTTGGCAATATAAACTAAACCTTCAGTATCAATGCCGCCGGCTTTTAATTCAGCCAGTTCCTTAAAAAACTGCTTGACATTAACCACACACCCGGAACCTATGATTGATTTTATACCGAAGAATACTCCAGCCGGAATATGGTGTGTTACAAACTTTTTACCTTCATGATAAATTGTGTGCCCAGCATTGCAGCCGCCGTTATACCTCAAAACGTGGGTATACCGCTTATTTTTACACAAATAGTGAGTTACTTTACCTTTACCACAATCTCCGTACTGTAAATCAACAATTACATCAGCTATCATCGATTTTCCCTCCTATTAAAACGACGAGTTCTTGACCAGTGCCTTCTGTCCAAAAGGTTTGCCACCTCTGCAACAATAGCACCCTTGAATAGCAAAATTAAGCCTGCTGACCACCACAAAACTGCATAATATGGTGTAATCAACAACGGGTGAAATTCTCCGTAGGCCGGAGCCAGTACTGCCGCAGCCATGAGGCACACAGGGAACAGAATTGAGAATACTTTAAAAACTTTTCTCAATAGTATTAAAAAAGTTGACATCACATATCCTTAATAAATTTTTGAAATATTTTTCCAAGGGACAGTAACTCTCTCGCCCTCAATCATCAAAACGCAATGTCCCTCGGATGTCTCAATGATTTCGCCGTAAGCATCACTATGCGTTACGCTAGCAAACTTGCCTACTACCAAATCTCTGTGGTTTTTGTCTGTTACAATAATTCTATTAGTAAACGGCATTTTATCTTCCTTGTCCTTTATATTTTTTAGTGTAATTTTTTGAAGCAGTTGAGCCATTCGGGCCTCCACCCTTGTGACCATGCTTACGATTGCTTCCAAGACCAATGGTAGTCTTTTTCGGAGTTGAGGCAATCTTGTTCTTATTGTTTTTAGCCATTTGGTAACCTCTCAAAGTTGTGTTATAATCTTAAAACATAAATGATCGATTGTCAAGTGCAATCTCTGATTTATAGCAAATAAAACAAGGTTATAAGCTTACTTAGCAATAATAAAAATAGCAACACCATCAGCGATATTCTTTTATCTTTATCGCTCACCTCAAAGACAGTTGTGATACACCAAGGCAGCTATAGCTAGCAAGGCAACATCCAATAAAGCCAATCTTAAAGCTAATTTTTTGTTAAACATAATGAAATACTCTATATTATTTATAAAAAAGCTGGATTAGGACAATGGCGAAAGATAAAACTATGCAAGACATTGTTTTAAATGTAAAAACCGACTCTCCCATAAAACCATAGGTCAGTAATGAAAAAATCATTATTCCCAATCCAAAACCTCCAAGACGAGCAGTCCAGAGGCTATCGTATTCTGTAACCAAAATCCTAGTGCCATAATAGAAGCACAGGCACATAGGAATAGCATATATTAAAACCGATAATAAAGATTTATCTTTCCACCAGGGCCACACAAATTGAGAATTAAATTGAAACCAAGCCAATATATGACCGACCAAATAAAACCCAATTGCTAAAGCTACTTTCATATCAATGAAGCGACATAGATAAAAATGTCTTCTCCTGCAAATCTAGTGCCGCATGATGTCTAGCCAAAGATAGAGTCTGAAGTATAAGCATGTCTTGCTGCGAAATAATTAACTCTTCTTTTTCACCCTCTTGATTTTCTTTATCTACCCGGGCTGACCGATCCATAATATTGTTAATCATAGATCTTAACTTGTAATTTACGGAGTGGTTTTCGCACAACAAATGCATCGCATATTGTGAAACACCTTCTTCACCAAAGCAATAAGGGATCAGAGATTCCAAAACCGCTAGCCTTTGATCACTATCTTTAATTGTTTCATCAAAGAAGTGCTTTTCTACGACATAAGTGCCTTTTAAATTTTCCTCACTCAAGATGCACCATTTAACTTACCGGTTAGAGTTTCTAGGCAGCCAACAACAGTTATCGCAGTTGATCCGCCGTGCCCAGAGGAGCCAAACTGTATTGTAGTAAATTTCTGTCTTTCATCTAAATCTTCCGGAAATCTGGAGTTGTCTTTAATAAACTTTTCTCTTAGAAGAGAATTTTCTTTGATAACGGTCACATGTTCTAAATTAATTAAAACCCTTCTAAGTAAATGTGTCCTTTCGATTGAAGATGTTGTTGTATTTTCAGAAACTTGTCTTCTTGAAAAGACTGATCCAGGGTTTTCATAAATTTCTATCAATTGTACAAAATTAGTCATATTATTCTCTTACCAAGTAGGCATCTTTTTCATTTAAATACCACACCTCTCCTTGATAACTTACTCCTATTTGTTTATGTTTAAGCGCTTCGACCACTAATAAATTTAGTGGCTTATCAGTATTTTGATATTTATCTACTAAAGGGCTGCTGGTATCTTTATACCTACTTAATCTTGTTGCAGCCGGGATATAGACTAAATCACCCTTCTTCAAGCTCATCTGTGCTGTCTCCTTCAATTTCTTCTTCTGATATTCCGAGCAAGGTCTTTTCGTACCCAACCAATATATTCGAAGTATCTTCTAGCAAACTATCAATTTTGAATAGTTTTTGTCTTAAAGTATCAATTTCTTTAATCGTGCTAACTGTTTCTTTATCAGTTACCAAGTTAATTGATAAATCATTCAAGGTCTCAGATACATTTTGTAAATCTGTGCTTGATTCTGATATTAGTTTAGAAGCTTTTTCGGGTATCTCATCCAATCCAACGGTATAAGATATTCTAACTCTCATAAATATTCCTATTTAAATAAATTATCGACCAAGGAAGCAAAAACAACTCCAAGCAGGCCACTTAAAGTAGTTATAAAGAACCAAGTCATTTTTGATTGAGTCTTTTTCCAATTCTCTAACTCTTTCAGTCTGGCGTATATACCGCCATCTGGGTTGTAAACTATTTCCTTGATCTTTGCAATGTCAACGGCCATTGTCTCCTGTCTTTCTTTTACAACTTCGATCCCATCGACCATTCTCTCCAGTTTTCCGTTTAATTCGGCTACTAGTACATCAAGTTCCATCTCATACAACCTCTCAATATAAATAGTTAGTTTTCAACTATTGCGTGATTTGTTGTAACTAGGGTCGAAGCGACAGATACAGCATTTTCTAATGCGGATCTTGTAACCTTGGCCGGATCTATCACCCCAGATTCGAACATGTCTACAATCTCGTTTCTCGTAAAATCAAACCCAAGATTACCCTCTTGCGTCAAAACTTTTTCTAAAACGATATCAGGCGAAACACCAGCATTTTGCGCCATTTGTTTTATTGGTGCTTTAACAGACTCCAAGATAATTTGCATTCCCAAGCGTTGGTCTTCATTGTCCATTTCAACGTCCAAGTCCTGTGAAGCTCTTGCTAGTGCCACTCCCCCGCCGGGGAGCATACCCTCTTCTTGAGCAGCCTTTACAGCGGCCAGAGCATCTTCGATTCTATGTCGCCGTTCAACCATTTCTACCTCAGTAGCGCCACCGACGCGGATAATCGCTACACCGCTAGCTAGCCTAGTAACCCTTTCTTGGATCCTCTCAGCTTGATGGAGCCCGTCTGTATTTTTAATCTCCTCTTTAAGTTGTTCTATCCTCTCATCAATCTCTTGTGGATTCCCGGCGCCGTCAACAACCGTGGTAAAGTTACTTAAGACTTCGATGGTCTTACAGCTTCCCAAGTGCTGCAACTTAACTTCACTCAAATTTATACCTGATTCTCTGGAAATAAAAGTTGCGCCGGTGGAGATACAGAGATCTTTCATGATGCTTCTTCTCTCATCGCCAAATCGAGGGGCCTTAACCGCCGAGACTTTCATAGTGCCGCGCGTAGTGTTCATAATTAGTGCAGCTAGAGCCTGCCCTTCAACCTCTTCGGCTACAATAACAAGAGGTCGGCCATCCCTAGATGCTAGTTCTAGCACCGGATAAATGCAGTCAACAGTATCAACTTTATAGTCTGTTACTAAGATAATTGGACTATCGTATTTTACGGCGCCTCGGCGCTCGTCAGTAACGAAGGCTTTTGCAAAGTATCCAGAGTCAAAGCGAAAACCCTCAACTAAGTCAAGAGTGGTATCAACAGATCGTCCATCCTCTACAGAGATAGCGCCGTCTTTTCCTGCTTTGCTGATGGCGGTCGCAATGAGATCACCAATTGTCGCATCATTATTTGCAGAAATTGAAGCGATGTGTCTGATATCTTCTTCACTAGTTACAGGCTGCGACATATTTTTTAGATTCGTAACAATCGCAGTCGTCGCCTTATCCATACCTCGCTTAAGCTCGACAGGGCTTGCGCCGGCTATTAGATATTTTTGCGAATTATTTAGTATGGCCCGGGCCAATACCGTAGAGGTAGTAGTCCCATCCCCTGCTTTAGACACAGTTTGTTCTGCCGCCTCTTTAAGGATTTGAACCCCAACGTTTTGAACTGGATCTTCGAGATCCACGAACTTCGCTACTGTGACGCCATCCTTTGTAACAATCGGGCGGCGGCCCTTTTGATGCAAGATAACATTTCTACCTCTAGGTCCTAGAGTCGAAGCTACATTATCTGCCAGGACGTTAACACCTTCTAGAATCTTCTCGTGCAGGCCGGAGCCAGAGTCATACTGTTTAGACACTTATACCTCTCTTATGTATATATACGTGTTTTACAACTATAACAACAAACGTTATTAAAGTCAAGGGTTAAATCTAATTATTTTCAATTTTTTCCACAGCGGTGGATGTTGCCTGCTCTAGATTTTTAGCATCGCTAATGGCATCCATTGCGTACTGCTTTCTACCCTGTTTCTTTTCTTTTGTCGGAGCCTCTAGAAAATAATTATTAACATTGTTCGTGAACAATTGCAGATTTCTATAAACTGGGCCGATGGTCTCTTGCAGAAGATCTGCATAAGCTGCCCAAGTTTGTTTCATGTATTGTTCACCGATCATCAATGTACCAACTGTCTTGAATCCCGCAATCTCTTCAGCTTGAGTTCTCGTAAATTCAAACTGTTGTTTCTCTTTATATCCATTTGTTTGCCTGAGAGAATCAATAATGCTGTTCCTGTTGCCGCTCGCAATATTACGCTTTAGAATATTCACAACGGCCATCGATCCAAATAGTTTTTCTGCTTTTGTCCCCTCGAATTTCTGATCAGCATGGCTTACAGCAAATGGACCAAACTCTTCTAATTGTTCTTCGGGCATCTCGTCTATTTGCTTAAGGACATTAATTAGCGCTTCGCGGGAAACTTGAACTTCATCTAGTCTCGGGGAGTATGTAAACACCTTGCCGCTCATTCCAGCAAAACCAGTCTTGCTAAACTTGATCTCTTTAACGGGCTTGCCCTCGCTGCGTAGCTTTCTCAACATATCTTTTAGTCCGGACGCGGAATCAACTTGCAAGCCTCTAATGGTAACCTGTTTTAAGAATGGGGTCACAAACACATCTAAGAAATTCTCTAGTGTAATTACAAATTCTCCGAATTCTAAACCTTGATCGCCTTCGATGCGGCGTGCATCTAGGTAAACAACATGATCAAGCTGGCTAAAGTGCTCTACCATGTTTGCAAAGGAGCCTTTAACGCCTGTTGTTTGTCCTAGCAGTTTCAAAGAATAGTGTCTATCATTCAAAATTACATCTGTAATTGGCTTACCAGAAGCATCCATTCCTTCAATTTCTTCCGGACTGGTGATCTGGACTGACTTCCCGCCGAACAAGCCAGCGAGGAAACCTTCAAAAATAAATCCTCCTGCGGATTCGGTAAACTCGCGGATAATTGAGGATAAGACTTCACAAACAACCATAGTTGATAAAATCTCGGAGATTTTTGCGTCTGCTTTCTTTTCTGTCAAAACAGAATTAAGTGCGGCGATCTTCTGCTCTAGTGTCCCGCCGGGAGCAATATTTTTTGTAAAGTTCTCAATAATTGCCCTATCTTTACTCTCTGCTTTTCCCCAGTCCTCTGTGATCTTAATAGTTGGCAAAGAAATATTAATGTTCTCTAAATCCGCCGCAGAGGTTGCCAAGCTGGCTTTTTCTGTTAGCGCATTTGTCGAAGTCATTTGTTCTTCGATTAGTTTTAAAAGATTTGAAAACGATAAGTTTTCTTTTTCCTCAAAGAAGGAATTTACCAATTGATTTAAATTATTGTCTTTCATCATATAATAATTAGTACGCTATTCGTTAGGATTCTCATTAATTTCATTAATAATTTTATCTAGTTCTAAACCGGCGGTGTCAATCTTCCTTCTTGTTAGGTGATAGTGACACACAACACCCTCATATACGCCCTTTACTGCTGGCTGAAATACACCTGTAAGCAAGTTGCCTGAAGAGTCTGCCGGGCATTCTAGTTTAATACCATATACTTTATTTAAAAACTCTAGCAGGGCTTTATAGGCCAGAATCTGAGCAGGGTAATAGCCCAAATGAGGCTTTAGTTTCACACCGTGTACAACACTGTCCTCTAAAACAGGCCGTTCGCCTAATCCGTTTTTTACATATGTTTTTTGATATTTCGTATAATAGGCATTGCTGAAGTCTATACCAATAGAATTGGCGTTGACCCGACGGTTTCCAGCATGCCATGCTATGTGGTTACAATCTAGCAATTGCACGATCGTACCATCATTATCAATTACAAAGTGAGTAGAAATATCTCTTCTTTCGAGAATTCTTTTGCAGGAAGCTGCCGACAAACATGCGTCCCAGTGTGTAACTACCATATTGGGATCTCTTGCCTTGGTCTGCTTCTTATAACAGCCTTCTCTTAGAAGGTCGATTTTAATCTTGTCCCAATTAATTGGTATCATTGTACCGTTACACATAATGCGGTTTTCTGCGCCAGGGAACGCCTCTCTGTTAGTGAATAATCTTCTAAATGTAATTGGACCAACAAGGCCATCAATACTTAATCCATGAATCCTCTGAAATTCTTCGACGCGGTCAACGAGATAGCCGTCAAACTTTGTTGCGCCAAACCACTTTGGTGTCCAGCCCATTTTTCTAGCTGACGCCTTGTTATACAATATTTTAGATAATTTCATCTGCGATTCCTAATTCAACTGCCTCTTCTGCGGAAAAATAAACATTCAATTTCCTATCGATTAATTTTTTAAGATAGCCAAGAGACATATTTGTTTCTTTCACTAGAGCTTTAATATATCTTTCTTGAGTCCACTTTGCCTCTTCCATCTCATTTTCAAGATTAAAAATAGTTCCTGCGTGTCCAGCTTGGACTCCGTGAAACATTACTCGGCAATTTGCACCAATTTTCCTGTGGCCCTTCTCGCCAGATGCCAAGAGCACCACGCCGGCGCTCATAACCTTTCCTAGACCAATTGTATGCACGGGGACTTTACCTCTCATGCTTCTTATCAAGTCGTATACAGAAAACATATCTGCTGCGGATCCACCCCAAGTGGAAATATACATCTGCACTGGGTCTAGTAGCTCTTGAGATTCTTCACAATAATCGCTCTTATATAGCAACAAGCCTTTCAATGCTTCGAAACATCTTTCTTCGTCGATGTCACCATAGACCGTTACAATCTTTGGACTTTTCTTAGCCGGTAGTTCTTCTATCATTGGCATATTAAAGACAAAAGGGACAGCTTCCGGTTGAATTTCCTGCACCTCTTCTGCTTCTTCTGCAGTCTCTGTCTCCTCTACCGCCTCTGTCTCTTCAATTTCTTCTTGCTTTTTTTTTCTAGGCATGAGATAAAGTTCCTTATTTTTGTAAGTTAGAGTTTATTATTGTCTCTCTTATCTAAATAGTCCATTGCCTGAAACCAATTATTAAAAGTGATCTTTTGACGCACATACGGCGTGCAATATTTTAAAAGAGCGTTTATGGTTTGGTGTCTCCAAATATTTAAGAATAGCTCATTTTTTTGCTTAAGTTCTTGTAGCTCTTCCTCGCTCATACTTTTTGAAGACTCGTTGTGAACAAGGCGAAAGGCTGCTTCAATGTTTTCATTGGCGTATCGAGCCACCTCTAAAGCACTAGCGACGGCGCTCTCAATAAAAATAAAAGCATATGTGTTCAAAAATATCCAAGAGCCCAACTTATAGCACACGGCTCCGGAGAAAAACCATAAACCAGAATTTAAAATTTCATTTTCGGCCATCTATACCTCTCTTTATATACAGATTAGCACAAAATAAAAAGCCTGTCAAGTTTTGACAGGCTTTTTTTAGCAAAATGAGAAGAAATATTTTACTGATTGGCTAGCTTAATTAAACGCTCAGCGACGCGACGAGTAACTTCATTAACGAAATCCTCTTCGCTCAAAGTAGGCACAGTCTCTGTCTCTGTTGTTTCCTCAAGGGAAATATCAGCGGCAGCCAACTCATCCTCTTCCAAAGGAGCATCCATCGGGGCCTCCATCGGCTCCTCTGGCATCTCTTCTTCAGCATCACCAGAAACAGTCACATCTAGTCCTGTTACCTCGCTTACTGCATCACCAATTGCACTTAGAAGGGCCTCTGCTTCGGATGCATCAAGATCTACTTGTGCGGCAGGCTCCTCGTCAGCGACGTCTAGCTCTGGCTCATCGGCCATAGGCTCTTCAACATCAGCCATTGGCTCGTCATCCATGGGATCAACTACTTCATCTTCGTTGTCCTCGGCGTCCTCGTGCTCCATCTCTGCAATTGTACCATCCATAAAGTTCTCAGTTAGAACATCGATGTTGGCTAGCTTCATGAAACGACGTGTATCACTTTCTTCTAATAAACGCTTTTTCATTTATGTTTCTCCTCGTTTGTATGAATAGAATAAGCTATTCTTAAATAAATAGTTGTAATGATATTAAAAAGACAATATTTTCAAAGATTTTTGCATCTCTTCACTAGTTTATCAATTGCCGCGCTTTCTATCTGTTTGACCCTTACAAAACTAATGTTTAATCTTGCGGCGACTTCCCTCAAACTCATTTGGCCATTTAATTTAACAGATTCGCAACAACAATTTAATTCTTCTTTGTAGTCAACCCAAAGACGGCATGACTTATTTTTACAGGGACTATTCTTTTTTCTACATTCTTCTAAACAGTTCATAAATCTGGATGTTCTTCCTCTAATATATCAAATATATTTTCAATATCTTTATTACTTAGGCCAAATTGCCTCTCAACGTCTCTACCCTTATCAATCAAAGACTTGCTTTTTTGACGCTTGGCTTTGGCTTGAACTTGGTTCTGCTCTTTATACCTAAAAACAAAATTCAATATGTCATTGTCCTTGTTCAAATAGGCTGCAACAATTGCTCTAAAGAACTCAGACTGCTTAAGGCCATCGTACTGAAGTCTTATCTTCAAGTCTGCCTGATTCTTTTCTGAATCATAAAATATAATCTTTTTTTTGGTTTCACTCACTTATCTCTCCTCAAGATATGAGTAAAGCTTTCATTCTGACCAGCGTTCGTCTGGCGGATAAACTTAGACTTGGCCCAAAACTCTTCAAAGTTTTTTGCACCTGTATAGGAAAAGCCGCTCTGGATTCCTCCTCTGATATCATCCAAAATTAAAGACACCTCTCCCTTAAAAGGAATCGTTGTTGAAATTCCTTCCGGAGTAGAAGACTTGCCTCTCCAAGACTTTTGGGCATTAGAGGACGCCATGCCACGATATACTTTATATGACTTGCCCTCCGCATTCTTAAAGACGTCGCCAGGGGTCTCTGCTGTGCCGGCCAGCATCGAACCCACCATTACAAAGTCTGCGCCGGCGGCAAAAGCCTTAACCATATCTCCAGTCGTCTTGATACCACCATCTGCAATCAGCTTACAGTTATGGCTAGTTTGAGCGCATTGGAAGACGCTTTCAAACGTAGGGATACCATGGCCGGCAACTAGCCTTGTGGAACAGATCGAGCCGCCGCCGATGCCAACCCTTACAGAGTCCGCGCCCCAGGACGCTAGCGCGTCAAAAGCTTCCAACGTTGCGACATTGCCTGCCATAATATGCACGCTATCGCCAAAGGCATCTTTTATTCTTTTAATGGCTACCTCCATCATAGAATGGTGCCCGTGAGCAATATCTAGGCAAAACACTTTTGCGCCTGCTTCTTTTAATTCTGTGCATCTTCTCATGAAGTCCTTCGTTACACCAACTGCAGCGGCCACGGGGACGTTTTCATTTCTTTCCAGAACAGAAGATACAATTTTTGTTTGCTCTGAGATGGAATTGTATCTATGAATCACACCCATGCCGCCAGCATCATACATTGCTAGGGCCATGGTGCCCTCAGTAACCGTGTCCATCGGGCTTGATATGACAGGCAGCCCAAGAAGTATATTTTTAGATAATTCATTAGTGATATCGACTGCAGATCTGCTCATGATGTCACTATATTGTGGCACCAGCAGTACGTCATCAAATGACAATGCTTCTTGTATCGTACTTACTGCTGTAGTACTAGATGTGTTGTTCAATTTTATTTTCCTTCATTTAAAGATGCAAGGTATCTCTCTAGATACCAAATTGCTTTTTTTATATCTTCTACCGGCCTTTCTTTGTGGTTGTGTCGACAAATATACTTTATCGCATTGCCGCAATGAAAACCCATATTCCAATCTTCTATCACCTCAATAGCTTCAAATTTACCACTATTATAATGATCAGGGTGATTAACAGCCTCTTTTTCTTCTTTCATACATTCACTACACATTTCTGTTACAAAATTATTATATCTTCTTTGTAATTTTTTTTGATGATCCCTACAAAGAGGAAGAAGTACCTTTCCCATCGTTAGGAGCCGATAATATTTATTTGAGAATTATGTAAT
>MDSZ01018155.1_pt1 | contig 20967 bp, 13 predicted proteins | sample 811201 | NCBI WGS metagenome assembly MDSZ01 (sample SAMN05326647, study PRJNA326480) | marine metagenome | isolation source: seawater | place: Indian Ocean: North | collected 2010 | reverse complement strand
TACATGTGGTGTTGTTATAGTATTCGATTTAACAAGTTCAGAAAGCTTTTATTCTATACCAAAATGGATAACTAATATTGAAAATAACTGTGATAGTACAGTAGAGGTGATATTAATAGGAAATAAGGCCGACCTTAAAGATGATATAGTTGTGGAACAACATGAAATAGATAAAATATGCAAAAAATATGGTATTAGATATTTCGAAACAAGTGCAACGCAATTAGATTCGACCTCTATTGCATTTAATATTTTGACCCAAAATATATTCGAGAATATAGATAGTATGTCTATTCCATCAGGAGTTAAACTAATTTATAATGACAGTAATATACAGACAACCATCGATTTATCAAAAAAAAAAAAAAAGAAAAAATGTTGTATAAAGTAATAATACTTATTACACTATCAGAAGTAACTTAGCATAGTACTTTATTAGTCAATATTTACGTTTTCTTTGTAATATTTTATGAATTCCTGAGGAATATTATCAAATGATACAAGCAGATAATTCAAACAATAACGGTCAAAACTTGTCTTGTCCGAACGAAATTTATCAAGTAGGTCATCAATATTATTATATAGTTTTATGGCAGTTTTGGGTCCAACTTTATTAAATACTTTAGGTATACAATCGCTTTGGTCACCTGTAATACATTTTATAAATACATCGAGATTTTTACTACCAAGTGATTTATCATTGTATGATTTCAATGTAGCGTTGTATAGTGTAACATTATCTTTAATTAATTGTAGTAAATCATGGTCACTTGAAACTATATTAATCTTTGAACCTGGGAATTTTTCATCTATGTATTTAGTGGTTAAATATATAATATCATCGGCCTCAAGTTGTGGAATTTTAATCTGATAATAAGTTTTATTGTCTACAAGTTCACTTACAATATCGGTGTCACATCTTTTAAATATACTACCTCCCTGGAAATTAGTGTAGTCTCTGTTTGATTTGTAATCTTTAAAGAAACTCATGCGCCATATATCACATCGTTTACAATCTCTGGCAAAAATAACTCTATCAATATTGAGAGTCTTTTTAAATTTTTGAAGTGTTATTAGGAACATTTTTTTAAATTTTTCCCAAAACACTGTGTTTTCTGACCAATTGTAGTCGTTGTCAAAGGTTTCATCGGGATAAGCTCTTTTATACCACATAGATGTAGCATAAAATCGGTAAAAATTGTAATAACACGTGTCTACAATAAGAAAATTCATAATGATTAATATAATTAATTTATCTTTAATAATATTCAAATTTTATTCAATAAAATCAATAGGAATAATTAAATGCTTACCCTCCGAAGAACGGTAAAATCTATCGAATATTGTTTTGTATAGTCCTTCTTTGTTACTCCAGAAATCGAATATAAGAATAATTTTAACTGAAATAGTATTAAGTTGATGAAGTACATTGTATAGATTGTAAATAGCTTCTTTAAGGTCACCTGATTCGCTTAAATCTACATGAGCGCCAAAATGCTGGTAATATTGACTATTGATTTTGTTAAAATCAATTAGAGCACAGTTTGATAAATATTGCTTTGTGCTTTCTTTGATATTCTCTAATCTATCACCATATTGTTCCAAAGAAACACCTATATCAGTAAAGTTAAACATGTATGTCTTTTTATTGGTAGTATAATGACTAATGCTTGAACCCGGTGAACTTTGCTGATGAGTCAACAGTTTTTCATCAATTTTAATACTGCCATCATCAAAACATTTAGAAATATCATTGCGTGTAATTAAACCTGGTCTAACAATATCAATATTATTATTTTCTATCTTAATAATGGTGCTTTCAACGCCGATTTGACTTGGATTGTTATCTGTTATAATGGATACATTGCTATTTTCAAAATAGCGCAGGACGTGGTCTTTACATGTTGAAGTAACTTTACCACTCAAATTCGCACTTGGTGCTACAATAGGTACCATTGATTTTTCAATAAGATTCCTAAGAGTTGAGTTAGATGAGGAACGTAATGCCACATAATCTGATTTTGCACATACTTCGTCAATTACGTAGTCACTTTTCCTTACAAGAATAGTTAGTGGGCCAGGCCAAAATTTTTTTGTGACGGTCTCTGCTATTTTTGTTTCAATTTCATTCAAATTTGTGTAAATTTTAGCACCTTCCCAATTTAATACGTGCATAATTAACGGATTATTGATGGGGCGTTTTTTAATTTTATAAATTTTTTGTACTGCTTCTGCGTTCATTGCTGATGCTCCTATTCCATATACTGTTTCAGTTGGAAATATAACCAGATTCCCATTACAAATCTCCTTGGAGCATTTTAAAATATTGGTATCAGTAGGTGTATACACTTTGGCCTTAGACATTTTCTACTGAACTTAGAATATTAATAAAAATATCAAATTTTTGAAAAATAATAAATTAAAAATATTTATGTACTATTAATAAGATGACAGATAAACTAAGAAAAGATGAGGATCAGCAAGAAATTTTAGATAACATTTTAAGAGAACTGGAAACTGCAAAGGAACAAAGTAAAGCAATTGCAGAAAAATTGAGTGACCAAACTAAAAAAATGGATAACACTACAAAAAGTATTCATTCAGTTGATCATGATATGGATGTATCAGGTTGGCACTTGGATTATTTAAAAAGTACATTTGGAAAAGTCTATAAAAAATTTAATAAATTTCCCCTGAAGGACAAGGCGAAATCCACATTTAAACGCTTAACTTTAAAATCAAAATTAACCAGATTGCAGGTAGATGAGATAGAAAATAATTCAACGCGGTTAAGTAACGATAAATATGATGAAATAAGTAAAACACTTGATGAAATAAAGAAAATATCCGTATTAAATAGTGCTGAATTAGACAAACAAAATACATTGTTGGATTATAATGTTGATATGATTGAAACTGTTGATGATAAAATGTTTACAAATAGGAATAAAATAAAGAAAATATTAAAAAAATGATTTAAAGGAATGTAAAATATTTATTGTTATGGAAAATAAGTCATCCAAACGAATTCTTTTGGATATGAAATTATTACAAGAAATGAATATTGAACATGAAATTATTGATTTGAATAGCTTGACCTGTGTAATAAAAGGACCATCGGATACCATATATGAAAATGGTACGTGGAAGGTATCAATTACTTTCCCTAAAAATTATCCATTTAAATCACCATCGATTGGATTCCTCGATAAAATTTATCATCCCAATGTAGACTATTCCTCAGGAAGTATATGTTTAAATGTTTTAAATGAGGAATGGCAACCTATCTATACAATTAAACATATTATTGAAACATTTTTACCTCAGTTATTGACATATCCTAATCCAGATGACCCGCTTAATATTGAAGCAGCTAAATTATACAATAAAAATAGATTACAATTTGAAAGACAAGTTAAAATGCTTATATTTAAGAATAAAAAGGAGGGATTAAGTAAAAAGGTTTGAGGATGATATACATATAATTAATATCATAATTATATATATATAAGATTGTATGAGAAAAAAAGAGTTTATAATTGATAATTGTAAATTTTGTCAATATGGTGGAGCTAATGGAAGGCTTTTATTTGGTAAATATTTTAAAAGTTTACAAAAATTTTTTGATAAAAGTAAAGCTGATGATATTATAAAAATTTTAGGAGATAATATTAAATTTAAAGATTTAAATATAATTTTAACTGAATTTGAAGCACAAGGAACCGATTCAAACATATCAATTCTTGAAAGATTTGAACAGCTTGGAATGGTTGAAAAAAAAGCAAATTTTGTAAAATCTATTCTTCAAGGCTATCAGAAAAATAATAGAGACTTCAGTGAAAAAATAAGTAAGAATAATCCATTAAAAACACTATACAATGATCAAAAAATTATAGGAGTATTTTCAGAAAAAGCTACAAAAGCAGAAGCAACAACACAATCAGCAACAAGAAGAACAGTAACATCACCAACAGAAGTTGCCTCAATAGCAGAAGCAGAAGCGACAAAAATATCAAATATAGTAAGTGGATTTGAAGAATTACCCCAAAAAGAGGCAATGGAAGCATCCTCGGTAGCAATAACATCTTATAATTTATTATATGAATTAAATCAATTAAAAACTAAATTATGTGAAAAATATGGTGGTGTATCATGTATATCATCTGATAATGAGGTATTTATAAATCCAATGAGTAATAAATTTATTGATGGAATTCAATCAAATAGAAAAGCTGCAGCTAATATTGCAAAAATATTTGTAAATAACTTAAAATATGAAGAATTAAGCCAAATAATCAAAAATTCTGAAAATAAGTCTTTTTTTCATGTAGAACAATTTATTAAGATTTACAATCAAAAAACATTATTGGAATCTAAAAAAAAAAATAGATTAGGTGAAAAAATATCGCGTAAAGTTGTTGGAAAATTAGTTGGAGAATACAGTGGTAAAGTATATTTAGATACAGTGTTTGCAGTTAAATTTTTAATGAATTTTTTTTATACAAGTGGGTGGGGAGGTTCTTCTGTTCATACCATTGCTGATAAAGCTTATAGCGAAACAATGTTATCAGGAAAATATGTGTCACAATGGGACCAACGACTTTATGGAATGTGGGAAAAATATAAGAGTGGGTTTAATTGGACAAACTATATTTCAAGTCTTAAACCAAGAAAAGAAAGATTAATAATTTACACATTTAAGATGAAAACTATTGAAATAGATAATTTATCACCTATAGCAACTGAATTTTTAAAAGCAAAAACTTTTAATGAAGCGAATAAAATCGTTGAATTTATTGAACATATAGTTATTATGACAATTTTTATTACTGTAATGATAAATATAATACCTATGTTAGGTACCAGTTTTTTTGCAACATCTAATATATTGAGTGCATGGAATCCTTTAGTGGCGGTACCTATTTATAAATCAATGGCATTTTTATTTGGAATTATTGTTAAAAGTTTATCATACTCTATGACATGGATATCAAAATTAAATCTACGAAAAGGATACTTTAATTTTAAGTCTTTTATTAGACTAAAATATATTAATTCTCAGCTTAAAAGAAAAAAAATGAATGATATATCTCTTGAATATAATTCTATATATAATAAAGTCTTTTCTGACGATATTTTACGAAATTATATACCTCCTAAATCAACTAAAAAAACATCTTATTTGCTTAATGAACTACACACAAAAATACCTGAATTTGTAGCCAATGAAATGATACATAACGAAATTAACCATAACATTGATCACAAAGTAACAAGTAAATATCTTAATTATGCAACATTAACTTATAATAATAATAAGTCAATAAATAATTTATTTAAAAAAAATTTTATAAAATCAATATTTGAAGCTATCAGTTTTTTAAAAGAGGATGATTCTACTCCATCTGGCTGGGACAACCTTAATGATTATATAACCATTAAAATTGATGATTTAGAACAATTTAAGTCAATAGACAAGATTGAAAACTGTACCAATGTTATGCTTAAGAAATTTTATATATCATGTTTTTATGTGGTTTTATTATATTTAAAAAAAAATGTAATTAAATTATCTGATAAAAATGGTAGTAATACATTCATTTTCAATAAAGTTTTAAACCAAAAATTAAATACAATCATACATGAAAAAAGTATATGTTTAGCTATAAATTATTACAATTATTTTTGTACAAATGTAATTATAAGCCTTCTTAAAATGCATGACAAACTTGATTGTTCTGGTAACACACAATCAAGAGATATAAAATTTGACCCTAAAAAATACCTTATATTAAAAGATTTATACATTAAATACAAAACCAATAAATTTTTTGAAAAAGAATATGATTTAAATAATATAAGTAATAATACCATCAGAAATAAAATTATTACAAATATTGTTAGTAATGTTAAAGTAAAAAAAATAACGACGGTAAATGAAAATATTTTATTTAGCAAACAAGTATATCCTGATAGCATCGTATTTAGTGGAGAAAAAGAAAGTATTAACAGTGAAATTAATAAATGGTTTAATGTGTTGAATAATAATGAAATAAGATATGTTGAACATTCTAATCATAATGAAGGTTGTGATGATGAAATAACAGAAGATATTATTAGTAAAACTATAAATGTTAATAAACTCAATGAATTAAAAAACCTAAGTATCAAAATAAGTATAATACCTTTTAATTTAATGGTCAAAAGTGATAACTGTGCTATAGTTGGTGAAAATTTATATAGTAATGAGAATATATTACTTGAATGGTCAAATATAATAAATTATAGAAGTAGTAGTAAGTTTGATTTATCAGATACATTATTTATTGAAAAAATATATAATTATATTCAGTATGATAAGGTAGGTAAATTAAATAAATTATTTACATATGATAGTGAACATTTAAAATTAAAAGTAGAAGGAAGTCCAACACCAATTTTATATAAATTTGGTAGATTTAGAAGTGAATTATTTGAATGTGTACCCAATTTATTACTTACTATTGATTATAAAATTCCTGTGTCATTATTTAATTCTGATCCAAATAAAAAATATACATTTGGTGACAGAAGTGGAATTTATACACCAGAAGGAATATTTTCCAGAACTAAAGAATATAATACATATTTTGATTACAATACAGATATAAATGACGTGAAATATGATTTAACACCAACTGTCAGTTTAAATCAATCAGCGTCCAATACTCAAGATAATAGTGATCTCAAAACGATTTATTATAACTATAATGATATGTATAAAACTGTACTTGATACATTTAAACTTTATCAAAAATGTTTAAATAATTTACATCACGAACAAGTTCTCAATGATTTTATAATAAATTTACGTTATAATCATACATTATATTATAATTTTGATAATATCAATTTTAAAATAGATAATTACACTAAATCATTTTTATTATTAGATATATTACCGAAAGACATAGAAACAAAGTTTACGGATCATGTCGAAGAAAATCTCAAGAATGTAGAAAAAATATCATGGCCAAATAAGAAAGCCAACAATTATCAAGCAGCGATAGTTAATAAAACAATATTTAGTTTTAATATGGAAAAGAACTATAGTGAAATAATTAAAGATAAAATTGGTAATTTGACCAGAATAGAGGGTGTTTTTGGAAATGGTGATGAATTAGTTGAAAAAAATTTATTACCAAGTGTAAAAGTTGATAATTTTAGTTTAAATAGTAATATTTGGTATTATTATGATATTACCTCGGATAACTTATGCTTTAATATTAGAGGTGATTATGATAAAAATAATTCAGATTCAATGTACATATGTAGTAATAATAATATGTCTCATAAAATTACTAATATTGATATGAATAATTTCAGTAAATATTTTATTAGTAGATTATTCTCTAAAAAAGATAAAATATACTGTAAAATAAATCATAATGACAATATAATTAGTACTTCAGATTTAACAAGAGAACAAGTGTTGGAAATTTATAAACGATATCTTAATGATTTATACTGTCAGATAGATTATAATGTTAATTTGAGCAGTAATCACTTTGGAAAGTCAAGAAGCATAAATTATGTTACAATACGTGATATTTACAAAAATGAAAACTTTACGGATGATGAGCTACAAAAAATTATTGAAAGTATTATTAACAGTTCTAAAAACGATAGTATTAATTTGAGAAATTTTTTATCAGATTCTGAAATTTTAGATATAAGATGGAGAATCGTATTTTCTCAATCAGAAAAATTATCTAAAGAAAGTAAATTTAATGGAGATGGTGTATTGCTCGACAGAGAATATTATATTGAACCTGTTTTTTCAGTTGAAAGCAATTTTAAAAATAATCTTCTTGAACATGCTGAATCAATAGATACATATGAATCAAAATATACTCTAAAAAGTAATAATTTATCTAAATTATTTAGACAAAAATTAATAATTCATTTAGGTGTACATGATGATATTATTAATAAAAACAAAAAACCAAATAATTATAGAGATTTATTAATTAAATATTTAAGTAAAAATTCTTTTTTGGTTGATCTTCCCACTGATAAAGAAGAACATATTGAACCATATATCAAAAATATTACACCTAAAAAAACAGAAAATGAATATGAATTAAATATTGATGTTAATTTGAGAAAATATAGATATACAAAAGACAAACAAAATAACCTATTTGTGAATGATTATAAAGATATTAACAATAAAATTACTGCAGATTATAGTGATTGGCTTCAATTTAAATCAGAAATAAATACCAATTATATATCAACACAAAATAATACTTATTTTTCATGTGGAATGTCATCTAATCTTGGTAAGATTTGTAATAAAATTTATGAATATTTTATACTCGGTAAAATGGACGGTATGGATATAAAAACATTTACGTATAAATATTATTCTAAGAAAAAATTTATTATTAACAAATACATAGAGTATATCAAAGATTACAGGAAAAAAGTTGGGATAAATGGATATTTTGGAATACGATTTACTGGTCATTCTTCTGGAGGAGCTATTGCTGCAGGAATAATATACATAATGCTCTATAAAATGGTCATGCATCATAATTTAGATAAATATTCTGATGAACTTATGGAATTGGAAGAAATATTAAAACAATCAAGAGCATATTCTTATGGAGCACCCCGTACATTTGATACAAATACTGGTATTATAATAAGTTATTTAGATAAATTGTATGATTTAAAAAAGACAGTAGATATAGCCAGAGATCTTGTAAAAGGAGCTAAAAATGAAGAGGAACGTAAAAGTGATGAACACCAAAAGATGCAGAATGAAACAACAGAAGTTGATAGGGACAATAGATCATCATCAGTTAGTAATAATAAAATCAATAATATTATAAATTTATTTAGTCCTTTGGCCATGATTTCATGGAATAATATTCATATTGGAAGACTTATTTATACTAAAGATAATACTTGGAATGATTTAGGATTTAAAATATTTTCAATTCAAAGATTTATGTCTAATAATAATTCAAAACAGTTTGAAGAATCTAAAAGTGATATATATAATTGGAACGAAGGATTACAGTATGAAAGTACTAAAGATTCGGAAATTAACTTATTTACTGAAAAATGTATATTTATTCCAAAAGATTTATATAAATTAAGGCAGAATAAATCCCCTTTAACAAAAGAATTTCAATCCAGAATATCATCAGAACCTTATATAAGTTTACTTGAAAATTCAACTAATCATGTCGCTATTAATCCTATAAAAACTACCGATATGGTTGAAAATATGGAATTTGACTTTATTAATGACCCAATTAAAGCATATATATATGAAAATAAAATAATTACCACTCAAATCGGTTATAAAAATTTTGGCAGAACTAATGATACTCCAATTGTTACTGATAATATTGTATTTCCGTTTATAAAAAGTTGGATTAATAATTTAACAGGATTAGAAAATCACAGTGTAAACAGAAATTGGGTAAGATATAAGCAATTAACACCAGAAATTCAAATATATGATTTTATGAGTCAGAATCAAAAAGAAAAACTATCCATAACTGAACCTCTAAAATTAAGTAAAAGAAAGAAAGAATTAGAAAAATTGATTGATTTAGCTGATAAATGTAATCCCGGAATTAATCAGGAACAAAGTACTAAGCCTGAATGCATTGATAGTTTGAATAAATGTGCTATTAAAACAGCAAAAGTTGGTGATAAACTTACTAATTATCAAAAATGTGAATCAGAATTAGAAAATATTAAAAAATCCAGTAAAACTATTTATACCCATTTTGAAGAAAATACAGGATATGGTATGGATCGTTCTATAACACCAGGTATGATTAATAATACTTATAATTTACTTTACAACATAAGATGTATGCATTATAAAGAATTAGCTGTAGAGCAGATAGAAGCTTTACATCTATATGAAAAAAATAATTTCAGTTTGTTATTGCTTAAAAATCTTGAGGAAAGTCTTAATCATCAAATAGAATTATTTACATCTGATTATTTTTCTAAAAAGAAGGTTTATAAATGTTTTTTAAATGTTATTTTAATGAGTTTATACAGTAACCCCTTCGATATTTACATTGAGGAATCAAGTGATTTATCTCAAAAAGGAAAAACATTTACATTTAAATTATATATTCAAAATAGAGATAATATCATTCTCAAAAAACCACAAATATTAAATTTTTCAGTGTCAACAGAAGTAAAAGATGAAAAAGAAGCTGAACAAAACGCAATAATTATTTATGTTTTGAGGTACATTTCAGCTATAAGAAAAAAATTATTTTTAGATGACAAACAATCAGTAAAATTAACAAATATCAAAAATTCAGTGTATATAGGGCTTATACGAAAATTGCTTACATGTATTTACAATATAAATATTTTTGGAATAATAACTCCACTTACAGATTATAAAATAGTAGATATTAAATCTATTAAGACTGAAAATATAATGGATATGTCGCTTAATAAACTTATTATAGATTATCCCAGACAAAATTGGATTTTTATTAAAAACAATCGTGCAAATCTGGTTTTAACACAGTTGGATTCAGTTTTTGACTCACATTTTAATCGTGATTTTTTAATAAAATATAACTTATATTATGGAAATCTATACGAATATTTATTAAGAATTATATCTGGTAAATGGATATTGTTTGATATCAATAATCAAAAAAACTACATTATTTTAAAGATTAATCAATATAATTTATATGAGCAGTACATATCTAAAAATAAATTAGATGAAATTTTATCAAAGAATACATCAATTACCATTGATAAAATAAATTTAAAATCATGGTATTACAAGTATGCCTCAATGAATAGTTTTAATAGCAAATACCTTCCTATTTATATATTTAAAAATAAGATAGTTTTAGAAGAAGCGAATATAGAGCTTCCGATTTCAGAAACATGTTTTATTAAATTAAATGAATGTCATGAATATAAAAAAACATCTGATCAAGATTTTGTTGATATAAAAATAGATAATGAAACAAAAAAAATATTTAAAACATATTTAGAATATGCTAACTTTGGTATGAATAAAAGGCAATTTGGTATAGAATTATATTTTGATAAGTATACAAGTACTTTAACAAAGGAAGATAAAATAAAAGCAAAAAAAACTACAGAAGAAGCCATAGCAGAAGCAAAAATTAAACTTAAAATAAAAGATTATGATTTAATACATTCTATACGGACTAATATACTTCTTGATAGTGAAAAACTTAAAGCTTTAGATAAAGATGAAACTAAAAAAATTGGTAATAATATTATGCTAAAAATTAGTCCAACAAATATTAAAAATTATATTACGGAACTTCTTGAAAGAATGGAACCACAAAGTAATAAATTCATCATTTTTAAAATATTACGTTTAGACAATAAGGGACTACTGCGAAGTTCTATATCGAAACCATTAAATGAAAAGGAATCTTCAGATACAAATATTATAAATAATGAATTATTTTGTAAATTGTACATTCATTTTGAAAACAGTGACCAACTTATACATAGTCAGTTGCAAAATGATGCAAAAGCTGAACTTGTAGAAGAAGCAACAGAAGAAACAAAATCAGTAGCAAAAGCTGCAGCCCAACCTTCAAGAATAAATAAATGGAAATGCACTATGTGTGGTACTATAAATGATTGCGGTCAGGAAGTATGTCTAAGATGTTCTAACACTAAAAACAATCTTTATAATGACCGGGGAGATTACAAAGGCTTTAATTATTGTGTTAAAGCAACATCACCACCATTACCGCCATCAAAGCCATCACCTAAAGTAAAAATTTTAGAGGGCGGGGATTGGAATAAAGAGTCTATTTATGATGTAAATAGTTTAGCAAATGACTCCAATTCAGATAATGATTGGAGTGATTCTGATTAAATAAGTCACGGAATTTAATAATATCTTATAATATAATATATGTATAAGAAAATAGTAAATCCAAAAACAGGTAAATCTGTAAATGTAAATGGTAAAGTAGGTAGAGAAGTACTTAATAACTATTTTAAGCAGTCAGGTGGATTCAAAGCGCCAAAAAAAACCGTTGCAAAAAATGTCCAAAAAGGCGGTTCAAGAGATAGAAAACGCTCACCCAAAAAACAAAATAAAAAAGTAAACCAACACGGTGGTGGTGAAAATAAATTTATGATATTTCATGCAGAATGGTGTGGACATTGTAGAAATGCAATGAATGATTTTAAAAAATTACATGGAATATTTGGCGAAAATAAAGGTATTACTCTAAATAAAAAAAATGTAAAGGTTGAACTTATAGATGTTGATCAAAATAAAGACCTTGCCGCTAAATATGGAGTTAATTCATTTCCAACCCTAAAATTAATTAAGGAAGATAATAAAGTTGAAGAATACAATGGTGACCGTTCATGGCAACATATGACTGAATGGATTTCTGACCAATTGTAAAAAAAATCGCATATGTATAGTATAATGGTATTATACATAATGCGCCACGAAAGACGCGATAAAGATAAATTCGATTTTTTTTCACCGCTGAACATGGTAGGTAAACATTATGCAAAAACACATCAATTTTCTAAATTTAATGAAATTGATTTAGACGAAATTTATAGTTCACCATTTAAACGTACATTGGATACAGTATCAATGATATCCGTTACTAAAAAAATACCAATAAAAATAGACTGGTCTTTATCTGAAAAAATAACTCACACAAATGTCGACCACATGAAATGGCCTTCCTATGAAGAACAAAAAGAACTTCATGATAATTATGACATTGACCGCTCTTACGTTCCCATAGCGGATTCCAAATATATTAACACTTATAGTGAAACAATTGATAGTTATTTGCAACGCGTTAACACATTTAGTCAATTTATTAAAACACAAAAAGACCAGAATATTCTTGTTGTAACACATCAATCCATTGCTGAAAGATTAATATTAAATATTACCGGAAAGGAAGTTACCCTTGGCATGGGAGAATGCTATGAGATAAATTAATTATTAGCAATATTGTTGTTATCATTTTCAATATCATCTCCACCTAAAACAATTTGTATTTCATCATTATTATGTGGTTTGTACGTAGCTTTAGTATCTTCATAAAATAGCTTTTGTGTTAATTTTTCTGGAACAGCACTCTTGAGTGTAATTAGGTCACTTTTTTTACTGGAATTTTCTATTAATGTTATTTTAGTAGCTTCAATCCTAAAACTTATTTTTCTGTCTTTATTAGATTCATTAATTTTTTTAACTAATTCTGTCAATTCAGCATTTATAATACCCTGATATGTAAAATACACACTTAAACGATTATTAAAGTATGTATGTATTTCTCGGTCACATTTTTTCCTTGAACAACAACAAAAAAGTCTCTTACTATTATTAATAAATAAACCATCGCTATCAATTCTGCTGGATTCAATTATTTTTTTATTTTCTATTATTTTGGAGGCTTTATCTTTTATATTACTTGTAAGAGGTAATCTGGTGCTAAATAATTCTTTAAAATCTGATTTTAACCTCACTATAATTGATAAACTATTTCTACGTATTTCAATAGGTAGTTGAAATTGTCCAGATATTTCTGATGCAAAGGCATTCCATTTGTTATAGTAATTAAGACAGATATCTAAATTGTTTTGTATGTTATTAATTTTTATGTATCCTGTGGCAACTGTTGTGAATATAGATGTAAATGTAAATATTATTTTCAAAGTAATAGATAAATTAGGATAGTCACTTTCAGTTATAGATAGTTGTGATAGTGATATACTTGACGTAACAGTTGAAAATAATAATCCAAGAAATGTTACATTTTTTAATATTTTTTTATAATATGATATTTCCTTATCAAGTATAAGTATATATAAGCTGGCAATATTAAGCCATTCTGCAAGAGTTACTATATTAGGTGGGTCCCAATTAGTTCCCAGACCTTTTTTATCCAGCGTACTAATCAAATCGATATCTTGGCTGAAATTATTTGGTTTTTTATGAGATATTCCATCAATTGATATTTTAGAACTTGTAATGTCATTCATAATCTATTTATCATAATTATCTTTAATAAATAGTTTATTCACCATAAATCTTTTTGAAGACATAAATGTAATTGTAATCATGATTAACAGGTAATAAATCAATGATTTTTACCAATTTAAATCCTGTCTTTTTCGCAATTTTTTTATAGTAATCAATATTTTTCATGTATAGCCTATGTTTATTTTGCCTATGTTTGCTATCATCATCAAATAAAAAATTTTCAATGAATTCAACTTTATTCTTACCAAATCTCCAGTTTGAGATGTAATTGAATTTATTAAATTTAAGTTTGGTTTCCATAACTCTATCATCACCGTGTTTATGACAATCCTTACCGTGTTTATGACCTTTTTTCCCACATTCTGATTTTTTTTGAGGATTATATAGAGGTATTAATTTAGAAGCTTTTTCTAATACTGGGTCGAATTTATTTTTATCTACCAAGTGAACACAGAAATAACCACCAGGTTTAAGCCAATAATTAACATTATTAAAAATCTTTTCTGCATAAGGTGAGTAATAAATTGTAAAAAAGAAACAAAATATGTGTGTAAATTCATTGAGTTGAAATGTGGATTTATTCAAGAAATCGCCTTTTATAAGTGGACATGTAGGATTAACATTGCGTGCAACCTTAAGCATTTTAAGAGATTTATCAACGCCAACACAATCATAGTGTTCACGTTGCATTATTTTGAGATGATTTCCTGTACCACAACCAAGATCAAGTATTTTTACGTCAGATTTTTCAAAATCCTTATCATCCTTTACAGAATATTTAAATATATTGTATAATTCAAATTCATTCTTTACATCCGAACCAAATAACTTATCATATATTTTAGAATAAAAACTATCATAAACCGAAATTAATGTGTCTTTTATTTCATAATTAGTAAAATTTTCATATCTTATGCTATCTTCGAACTTTTGTTGTCTGTATTGTTTTATATATAATCCAAGTAATGATGTAACAATAATAAAAATTATAATATGATCAAAAGTTAACTTCATGTATATATTAGATTTATATTTTAATAATGAAATTAATAATCCCTACAAATACCAAATGATTTTCTATGAAATTCAGTAATCCCATGAACTGCTATCGCTTCACGATGTTGTTTAGTTGCATAACACATGTTTTTACGCCAGCCATATTTTTCATAATCGGGATTTTTTTCTCACATTTCAATAACATGTTCATCATGGTAAACCTTTGCAAGAATAGATGCAGCAGCAATATTTCTATACTTAGTATCTCCTTTTTTAACTGTTTGATAGGGGATAATAATACCATTTTTATCAGTATATTGCTTAAAATAGTTACCATCTACTACCAAATTGTCAGGTTCTGTACGTAAATTTCTAACACACCTGTGCATTGCTGCGATTGTTGCATGTAAAATATTTTTCTCTTCAATTTCATCTGTATCTGCATATTCTACATTAAAAGCAACCGCATGTTCCTCTATATATCTTCTAAGTTCTTCTCTTTTAGTTGCCGTAAGCTGTTTCGAATCATTGATTTGCAAATATGTATTGTCGGGGAATTCATCAGGTAATATAACTGCAGCAGTGTAAACTCTACCCGCAAGACATCCACGTCCGGCCTCATCAATACCTGCTTCCAGTATGTCTTTATCATCATCTACAGATGAATTCATCATTGTAATTTCTTTAATTTTAGCAGTCCGTTTTGTTTTCTTAGGCGGCATGTTAAAAATATTAATTTTAGGTGTTTCAGTTGTTTCAGAAATAATACTATCTTCAGATGAACAGTCCATATTTTATATCATGATAATGTTTAAAAATTTTAAGCAAATTTATTTCATTTTAAAAAAAATATATATTTAAAAAATAAACTTATATGGTAAACAATGAGTTCGGAAGAAAATACAATGAGTACAATTTATAAATCAGTAAGTAATGTAGTTAATTCTATGTATTCGAGTGACAATTTTGAACTGCTTGGACAAGATAGAGAAATATTAAATATAGGCAATGTTTTAAATTCTATATTTGTAAATAGAACAGATATAGAAATACCGCGATTGGTTGTTGTTGGTTCACAATCGAGTGGTAAAAGTTCAATTCTTAATTCTATCCTGGGAATGGATATATTGCCAACAGGTAGTAATATGGTAACCAGGGGACCTCTTCAACTTGAACTGATTCAAACCAAAAAAGATGTAAAAGCCTGCTTTGGTGAATATATTGAATCTAACTGGGTAAATCTTAATGAAATACCTATAACATATCCAGACCCAACAGCGGAGCAAAAATTAGAAATTTGTTCTATGATTAAACAATTGACAAACCAATATGCCGGCGATGGAATGAATATAACTGAATCACCGATATATTTGCGAATATATTCTCCAGATATACCTAATCTTAGTATGGTAGATTTACCTGGTCTTACTATGGTTGCTTGCACCGATAAAGGTCAGCCGAAGGATATCAAAGACCGTATAAGGAACTTAGTTGGTACATATATCAGTAATAAAGAGTCTATCATCATGGCGGTAATGCCTGCGAGAACAGACATTGAAGCTGACATTGCATTGGATTTAATAAAAGAGCACGACCCACGGTGTGAACGCACAGTTGGTATTTTAACCAAACTTGACTTAATGAATGAAGGAACCGATATAACAGACCTATTAGAAAACAAAATATCAAAAGATTTGCAGCTTGGATATGGATACTATGGTATTAAAAATAGAAATAAAGTACAAATGGATAATATGTCTGTATTGGAGGGATTAAAAGCAGAGCAAGATTTTTTCAACGAACACCCTATTTATTCTAACAAAAGATATAAAGACAATATAGGTATCCCAGCATTATGTCGTAACTTGAGTGATGTTTTAGTTAGAGCTCTTAAAAAAAGTTTACCAGGAATACTTGAAAAAATAGATAGAGATTTAGAGTCTAATAAATCACAATTAGATAAGTTAGGAACACCTATCCCTGATGAAGATACTTTAAAATCAGCATTTATTCATAAAACAATTGCAAAGTTAACTCGTAATTTTATATCTATCTTGGAAGATAGAGGAAAAATAATCAATACGGGTAGAAATATAAAGCAACATTTTATTGATTTTCGTACAAAAATTACAAATTTAGAACCCTTTAGCAAAGATAAATGTTCTGATAATTACATTTTAGATGCTATATCTAATTGTGAAGGAAATCATATGTCGTTCCCATCCCCACCAGTTGAAGTATTAGAACAGCTCATGAAAGATCCCATTAAAAGACCAATATTCTTAATCAATGAAATTGCTCAAAAAACAAGTCAAAAAATAATGAATGAACTGCAGGAATTAATTGATAATCTTTTAGAAGAATTGTCTATTAATAGATTCCCAGAGTTTAATAAATTATTATCTAAAACATGTATTAATCAAGTATTTTTACCATATTTAGGAGAAACATATAAACAGATAGAAACTGAATTACTCAGTCAAGAAAACTACATATGGACAGAAGATATTCAATTTAATGAGGCACTTGGTGAAAGTAACTCTAATAGTGTTGAAATTATGAGGAATTTAGCTAATAATTACTTTAGATCAACTATATATATTTTACAAGACACTATTCCAAAAAAAATTATGTACACTCTTGTTTATCAATCCCAAAAGGATATTGGTACTAAAATGTACGAATCTGTTAAAGAAACACAGATGACTGAATTGCTTCTGGAAGAACCCGATATTCATGAAAAAAGAAGTAATCTAAAATCTGTAGTCGCTGACTTAAATAATGCCAAAAATTTAATTGAAAGTATTATGTAGAATATATATATACAATGAACGATAAAATTATTAATCCTGAATCAGGAAGACCAGTTAAAATTTTAGGTAAAATAGGTCAAAGAATATTAGGGAATCTATACAGACAAACTGGTGGTAAATCGGATTCTTCTAAAAAGAAAAATAAACCAAAAAAACCACGATCAAAAAACACCAATAAGAAATCTAAGTCTATTTCCAAAAAAAGTTCTATCGATAAACATATTCAGCAATTATTCCATTAACTATTTATAATGTCATTTATAAATAGTTATTTTTCTGTAATTATTTCTTTGTATTCTTCATTGAGCGTCTTCTTTTAGAGGAACGGCTCCTTTTTTTAGGTTCATCATTTTTAGGTTCATCATATTTTAATCTTTTAAATCTAATATCTACTATTCCGTTGGGTCTTGTACGAGTGTAACAATATTCAGGATATTTTGTCATTAATGCAATTGCACTTTCAGACTGTACCTCTTTACGTCTATCAAAATCATAATGACTCTGAATTCCACCCTTATTTTTCCAATAATTAGTTTTTATTCCAAATCCACACCTTTTTAAGATAGGATACTTTTTCTTAAACATAATAGCACATCTTTCAAAATCTTCTTTTTCTGAGACTGTAAGTTTAATTGATTTATCATTGATGTATCCACAGCATGAATTAATGATTGAATATAAACCAAATTTGTCATTGCCATCTGCATAAAAGTTGTTCGTGTTAGCATTAAATCCCCATAATCCTCTTTTACCCCGTGATTCAATTAAATCGTATGAATCTTCAAATAATTTTTTTATATTTTTGACACTTGAATTCTTTTTGCCTTTCATAGTAGTTTCAATATCTTCAACATCATCATCCATTTCAACTATTTTTTCACCTTCATTAAAATATTGAATAATATGATTACGTGTATCTAATATAGTATTTTTTGAAAGTACAAGATTAAACCCCCATTCTTTGCTGATAGGAGTGTATTCGTCGAGAGATGCTGTAGATACAAATACATAAACATCTTTCATGTTAAACTTATGATTCTTAAGCAAATTTAGAGTTTTCTTTTGTATTTGTTCTGGACGTTTATGAGAAGCAATAGCTACTTTCATATAGTATATTATGACATATTTTTGATAATTCCTTTTATTAAAATATATTGTTGATAAAAAAAATTTCTGAGTTAGAAAAAATTGATCAGATTTTTAATGTTGTGTAAATTAAAAAAATGGATTCTGCAAAGAATGATCTATATTCTCGCCAAATTGGTGCTATCGGTAAAAATACTATGTCAAAACTACTTAATATGAAGGTATGTTTGATAGGCGGAGGTTCTGTAGGCCAAGAAACCGTTAAATGTGTATCACTGCTTGGAATTAAAGAATTACATATTTATGACCCTACTATTCTTGGTAAAAAACATGAAAACTATATCTATTATAGAAAGAAAAATGGAATTTCTTTATCCGAGAATAGCATATTTTTCTCTAAGGAATTAAATTCTAATCTTGATACATTTAAGATATCTCATTTTAACCTAAAATATCTGACAGATAAAGGAATTCATGCATTAATTATTACTAAACAAATATTTGAAAACAAAAATTATAATATATTCTCAATTGAGAAATTTTGCAATGATCATAATATCAAACTCATTATTGGTATTAATTATGGACTATATGGTTATATCACTTCATCTTTTCATAAACATATCATAGTTGATTTGGATGGAGAAGTTTGCGAATCTGGCTATATAGAAAATTGTACTATTAAAGATGAATATATTGAGTTTGTAGTTGAAAAATTGAATAAAAACTTAATATCGGAATGGATTAAGTTATGCAGTGGCAAAGATGAATATGAAGTTAAAATTATTGAAAGCACGTTAACCTCTATTAAAGTACCATATTCATCTGCTATAAAGGAATTTATAGATTCTCATTCTAACATTAGAGTCGTAGAATTTAAAAAGCCACGTGAATCATCTTTTAAAACTATTCAAGATAAAATTAATAGTAAATCGTATCAATACATATCACTTGAATCATCTTTTAAAGATAATAAAAGCGATGAATCATATAATAGTTTAATTAAATACATAACTAAACAATCTCCTAACCATATTCTTAACGAATATAAAACTAAAGAGTTCTTTTTAGTTGGAAGTATCATTGCAGGTATAATATCTCATGAATTGATTAAAACAACTGGTAAATATACACCATTAGATAATGATATATTTATTGATATTTCTCCACTAAGTGGTACTCATAAATATACGTCTAATTATTCGCATAGGTCTGCTGAATTTCTGGATAAAGAACTAATAAAGCTTATAAGAAAACAGACGATATTTATGATTGGAGCAGGAGCATTGGGTTGTGAGATTTCTAAAAATTTAGGAATGCTTGATTTCTGTACAGGAATCAAATCTGGGTTTTACCTAACTGACATGGATACTGTAGAGTTATCTAATCTTAATAGACAATTTCTATTTAGGAATGACAGTATTAATAAGTTTAAATCGGATGAAATTGTTAAACGTATGGAAGAATATGCACCTAAAATGAAAACATTGGCCTATAAAGAAGCTGTGGGAAAAGAAAGTGAAAATATATTTAACAGTGTGTTTTGGAAAAACAAATCAATTGTAATTAATGCCTTAGATAATATTGAAGCCCGTAAATATGTAGACTCTAAATGTGTTGAAAATGAAAAACCACTATTTGAATCAGGCACACTTGGGTCAAAATGTAATACTCAGACAATTATACCACATAAAACGGCTACTTATAGTGAATTAACTGATACTGATGATAAAACTATACCAATGTGCACTATTAGAAGTTTTCCTAACAAAATAGAGCATTGTATTGAGTGGGGATTAGAAATTTTTAATACAATAATTACGAGACCTATTGAAGATTTAAATATGGTATGTAACAATACTGACCGATTTATTAACGAGATGAGTAATTCAGAAAATGTCTATACTAATATTGAGCGGATTGGTCTGGTAGAAAAATATTTAGATATGTCTATGAAAAAGAATTTGAATTCATTTATGAAATTAGCTGAATATTTGTATGATAAATACT
>MDSZ01103999.1_pt1 | contig 20978 bp, 26 predicted proteins | sample 811201 | NCBI WGS metagenome assembly MDSZ01 (sample SAMN05326647, study PRJNA326480) | marine metagenome | isolation source: seawater | place: Indian Ocean: North | collected 2010 | reverse complement strand
CGCCGAGATCAGCAGCGGATTCGCTCACACGCGATTCGGAAACTGAAGGGGAAGGAATAGTATGACGATGTGGTGCAACAGTAGTTGTATTCATCACCACTACATCAGCACACAAAATAGCATTAGGACTTTTAGGGTGGAACATAATTCCCTCCTTCAATAAATTAGCACAGGTCTTAAGTCTCGCAAGTTCAAAGTCTAACCGCTTATTAGCAGTCAGTTGTTGTTGCATTTGAATTTGAGACTGTGCTGCTTCCTTACAAAGTTTCTGTAAGTTCTTATCTAATGGGTTAGATATTGTAGCACTAAATCCTATTGACAAATTATAGTTGTCTTTCTGTCCAGTTCTTGTTGGTTGATTCCATAATATAGCACCAGGATTATCTGGAGCACCATCAGGGATAGGATTCCCCTCATCATCATATGCACCGCTAAGGTCACGCATATCATATACTGGTGTGTCATAGTAGTCCTCCCACGGTTTTTGTTGGGACGCACTACCAGTTACATATGGCGTGAAATTCATAGTCGGTCCTTGACACTGGACTCCACCACCGTAGGTATTAGTTATGTACGGTCCTTGTAAAACCTGAATAGCTTGATTGGTGACTGAGCCTGAGCTATTAGCTACAGGAGCTGCTGTTGCACTTACACCCCCTACAGTTTCCGCCAGTGTGGCAGGGGCAGTCGCAAGGTTGAGTAGACATAATCCTATTGTTGGAAGATACTTGTTGTGTCTGTTACGCTTGTAACCTCGGTTACTCTGTTTATAATCGTGTGGTTTTGCAAACCAGGACCGTGATAAGATTCCGCGAACTGAAACGCTGCGCCTGGTGTTGTTTGTGTGAAACTTGGTTTGGAACCCACTCCTGTCCATGTTGAATTCACTCCGTCAATTGTTACTGTAGTAGATGATGTACCAGGAGACAAGTTACCGCTAGCGGTCACACCTGTTCCACTTGCACTATATGTATATCCAGTAGAGTAATCCATCGAGTTAATCGTCTCGGTTACTTTACTTGTAGTTTCTGTGTGGCTGGTCATTGAGCCCTGTGTAAAATTAGGCACAACGGGGACCGCCATTGCAGGAGATCCCATTAACAGTGCCAAGAGAAGTAATCTCCTCATGACTATTTACCTCAGTCGATGACAGTAATTTCGGAAACAAATTGTCCAATTGCACTTGTTCCAGCTCCACCAGCCGTCAGCGTAAGGGCACCATTTGTGCTTACAGTACCTGCTAGGTCACCAGCAGATCCAGCAGCATAAGAAGTAACTGAACCGAAGTTACCAACAGCACCTACGGAAGGAGCTGAAGTTGGAACTGCATCGCCTTGCAAGTAAGAAGAACTAAAAGAGAATGCTTCTCCAGCAGTTTTTTGAGTTGCTGCGATTGTACCAGGAGACATAATTCCACTGGTGATCGTTCCAGAAGAAACAGTTCCTGCTGTGCTACCGTCAGTAGTATTTACATTTGATCCCGATACAGAATATTGAGAACCCAGTCTTGTCGCAGTGGTTCTTGCTGCATCAACGGTCAATTGCACACTAGAAGACATTTTATGAACTAATCCGCCAGCATTTGCTGCACCAGCGGTCATCAATAACATTCCAAAAGCAAGTAATGCTTTTTTCATTTTATTATGCGATTAGGAAGTGTACCTACTCTATATATCAGATTCTGGATCTACAATTTCTCCAGTTTCGGGATTTTGATACGCTCTAATTGGAAGTGTATAATCATGTACAAAATACTGTCTTCCCTTTCTTGGTACACTTGTTCTCCACCCATCAATGTGCATAAAACCACTTTCACTTGATGTTGGAAACTTATCAATAACTGACTCATCTTCACCATCCCAATCCCACGGAGTGCATGAATCAACAGTCAAAATAGGAATATTGGCGTTCCATGCAGACATTCTCAAGAAAGCATCATGCCATTTATCAAAGACTTCAAAAGTATTACCATCTTGATCTTTCTGACCATTAGTTGCATGGAATAATAGATCAATGAATCCCATGGTTTTATATTGAGTTGTGATTGGACCCTGTTTAGATTCTTGCCATCCCCACAAATCATTACAGATTAAACCACCAGCATATCTGCCTGGTTCAAACTCAACGCATGATACTGTCTGCCATTCATGTCTACCTAAGGCACACTCTCCATTTACTACCTGAGTCTTATATGTCAGAGCACCTAGAGGACCCTCTTTAGTATAATGTCTAATCTCATTACGGAAAACATCACCATATACATCATGCTCTTGCATCATTGTACCTAGATGCAACCAGATACCTGCCTCTTTTTGATGTGCTTCTACTTCTTCTAAGGCATCTTTTACTTCGTCAATTTTAGTTTCCCAATCTAACCATCCAGATAATGATCCTTCTGGGGTCAAAAGATGTTTGACTTCATTTTCTTTTGCCCAATCAATTGCCTTAAATATTTCCTGTTTATTTTTTTGAATATTTGTGCTTACAGGAATTTGGGCACCAGCGATTCTAATGTCCATACAAGTAAAATTATAATAGGAGTGGCGAGACTTGAACTCGCACGACTATATAGTCAGCGGATTTTAAGTCCGATGCGTCTACCGATTCCGCCACACTCCCTCAGGGTTATGAACCCTCTTCGTGATTAGTATAAATTTCTTTCAACTCTTCTTCTGTAATATCATATTCCCAGTCGGGAGGATATTCATAGATCCCAGTCGCATCATCTGTCGGTGGGATCTTTTTCTTTCCCTTAGGTTCTTGCATTTTTTACTGCCTCCCAATCTTTATCGAAGATGTCTAACCCTGCGTCGGTTAGAATATGATCATACATCTTTTCAAAGATTGATGGGGGCATTGTTACAATTTCCGCACCATTGTACCAGGAACGGACTGCCCTCTGCACACTACGAATAGAAGCAGAAAGAACCTTAGTCTTCATGCCATGCATACCATACAGGTCAGCAATAGAACGAACTACTTCTAACCCAGCAACAGATTGATCATCAAGACGACCAACAAAGGGTGACACATAAGCAGCACCAGCTTTAGCAGCAAGAACTGCTTGTGCTGCACTAAAGATCAAAGTAACATTGACCCTAATATTCAATTCCTTACTCAGATAATCACATACTAGAAGACCGTCACGAGTACAAGGGAGTTTAATTGTACAGCAATCACCAAACTTTTTAGCAAGACGAATTCCTTCAGAAGTCATCTGTTCCCGTGTACCAACAACTTCCATGCTGATATCAGGAATTCCTAAATCCCGAAGTTCTTCATAAACTTTTTCAGGATCACGACCACTCTTCATAATGAGTGATGGATTTGTTGTCACACCGTCAATAAGACCAGTGCTCCAATACTTTTTGATGATTTCTGTGTCCGCTGTATCGAGGAAAATCTTCATGATAAAATATAATCTTGTTTATTTAGTGCTGCCGCTCTCGACTGTTGCAGGGTCAACCCACAGAATAGAATCCTCAGGGAGGAAAGTCTGACAAACCTCAAGGACACGCATGAACTCATCCATGGTCTCACACTCAAGTGCTTTAGTTGCGTCTTGATCTGAGACACATACAAAGCGGCGCTTGCAGATGTCCACTAGGACGCAATCGATGTACTCTTCCATGGACTGATGCATTTGTTTACCCTCTTATTATAGCACCCTATTCCTGGTATGTGAAGTTGGTTGTGTCACCTGGATAATCGTCCACTGTCTGTCCCTCGTATTCTACCACCATTTCACCCAGTCGAGCAGCAGTGACAGTATAAAATGCTTTGATATTCCTTAAATGTTTCTCAGATGCGACAATAATATGATGATCAGGGTCTCTCCTGATTGCTTTTACATACATTGTATCATCTGGTCTATCATATGGTGTTAGATTTACAGTAATACTCTCATAATCGACTAATCCATCCCAATAATCAGGCAGTTTAATAATGTTATCTCCGTCTAACTTACCTCTGATGTATACTGCTGCCTCAGGACCCTCAACACAAACATGTCTTAATCTCCATCCATCCCTGTTAGGATGTTTGATATCAAAACTCTTCCATGGTTGAACATTAATAGTTCCACTAAATGTTGTTGCTGTGACAGTACCAGTGACATTAACTGGACCAGTAATGTTTACTGTACCAGTAACATTTGTAACACCTTTAACAGTAACTAATGTATTAAGTGTAGTCGCAGTTGTAACAGTCAGCGTACCTGATGGTTTAACAGCAAGAGGTGAAGGATCAACTGAGATTAAAACATTACCGAGAACAAGAGTTTCACCAGTGTCAAAAATAGGACCAGTTGTTATCGTTCCTGCCTCAAATGTTGTTGGCACCATAAAGTGCGCTGGCAGTCCGTGATATGTACCTTTTGCTCCACTTCTTAGTGAAGATGTAATAGCATTATTTGTCATTAGAAGAATCCTCCAAGGGCGGACTTAACAGCACCACCAGCAACACCGCCGATACCTGTAGAAGAAATAACACTGTTAGCAACGAATCCACCTAAATTACCTCCCATAGCGGCACCAAACGCTGCCTTACCAACACCAAGAATTGACGGAGATGCAAAGGGTCCAAGTGCAGATTCAACCAAGTCACCAGGAACAAATGATCCAGCAAACATTTTCATACCGAAAGTATTTTCGATCATGTTTCCTCTCTTACCCTTATTTGCAACTGTATTGGCGTTCAATAAAATTCTTTGCCCAGCGGTGATATTGACATTTCTACCAGCAGCAATATCAATGTCCTGAGTGGACTGGATCATGACATTTTTTGCTTTTACCAATACATTACCATAGTCTGCATTGATTGCAATATTACCATTGGCAGCACTAACTCTGATATCATTAACACCAACTTGATTTTTATCGCCAGCACGAACTTCTAAAGTCTTATCTACTGCAATTCTAGTGAGTCCACCATTTGAGTGAGAAATAAGAAATACTTCATCATTATCATTGACAGCATAAACCTTACAAACTTCGGGTCCAGTTAAACTCTCAGTCGGATTTCCAGTATCAATTCTAAAGTGAGCACCTCTAGAGTCAATAACTCTTCTTTGATAATTTTTAGGTTTATCTGCCATTAGATACAGTCTGTAGAAGTAATAACACCAATTTGCTTGCCTGTGACAGGATCTCTTCTGTCCTCTGGAATTGGACCAAAGATAGGTGCTAACCTCGCACCAACCCCTGTCTCTGATTGAACGATAAGTGCTGGTAAGATCTCATCATACCTGATGATATTTAGAACCCTAACCTCAACGATTCTGCCTTCATCATCGATGACAGGATCATAGATTGGAGCTACAGGTACGAAGTCATCTGGGAAGTCTATATCAACACCCTCTGGTGTGTCAACCCCAATAGTAGTTTCACCACCAGGAGCGATACCTGGAATAGTGACTTTATCTCCTGGTTGATATCCTGTGCCAGGATTGACTACAATGACATCAATAACGCCAATATTGCCAGGATCTTCTGGAATGATTGCTGGATAGTTTTCTCCAGTTGTATCTAATACGATAGCAATAACTTGATCGTTTTCTGGACCACCAAGAATTGCTTTACCTACGCCACCATATCCATTATTACACTTATCTCTGAAGCTAACCATGGGTGGATATCTATATCCAGATCCAAAGTTCTTCATCTGCACACCAATAATACTACCAACCTTCTCAACACCACCTACAACTTGTTTGAGTCCAGTGCTCTGCCCTGGTATAGTTGCAGTTGCATTTTCAATGAAGTACCCCATGAGGACTTCAGCAACAGCACCAGAACCACCTCCACCATAGATCTCAACATATGGACCTGTGCAATTTTGTGGAGGTCCACCATAACAACCACCAGGGATAATACCAGATTCAGTCTCACTTAACAATCCACCATCACCAAAAATATCCCACTTACCATACTGACGCTCAAAATCATTAGCTAGACTTGCTGCACCTCTAGAGAGTTGCATCGCATTTATAACATACGCAAATGGGTCATCTCCTTTTTCTAGAGAACTACCACCAACGATATATTCTTTATCTTGAGGACACTTACCTTTGTTTGACTGTGAACAATCAAGGAAGGAAGATATTGTATTCAGAACATCGCTTGCTCCGAGTAGAAAATCTACTACCTTGAAACCAGGGGCAATGATCTTAGCAACAGCATCCAGAGGTTTTGTCATCTCATCTGCAATCTTATCAATGATTGCATTAGCAAAAGATCCAGCAAACTGTGCTCCCATGCATCCAGCATACTGTCTACCAGAATCTAACAGATCAAAGAGAAGATCTTCAATTGTTCCTCTCAAACCTTCGACTGCAGCATTAGCAGCACAACCAATTGCTTCTTGTAAGAAACTAGATGGAGCAAGCATTGCAGTCTGAGCAGCAACACCAGCGGCGTGTGCAATGATTTTAGATCCAGTTGCTGATAAAACTTTAGCAAAGACTGTTTTATATAACTTCAGCAATCCTTTTTGACCTAACCCCTCTAACTTATCATATAACTTCTCAATCATCGTACCGACGAATCGGTTTGCCGTAACTTCGATGATGTCTGCAGCAGCTCTTACTTCGTTTGCTAGATTGGTTCCTGTGAGAGCAAACTCCTCAACTCTCGCTGCCAGGTTCTCAACCACATTGGCAATTTGACTGATAGGATTTGATGTACAAGTATCAGCGACAATAACCTTTTTGCCTGAACCTGATTGATCTATTGGTTTACCAACATTATTGTTCGTAACCTGACTAGATTCATGTTGCTCATTAGATTCAAGACGAGCAATCTTACCGTTCTTAGGATTTTCGTCTGTATATCCTGTACCACCTGAGAACGGTCCAGTAATATTTCCTGCATTAGTAAATCTTGTTCTAGGGAACTGTCCAAGAATCATAGGCACTTGTGCCTCATCGCCGTCAAGGAAGAATCCCATGACGACATCATTCTGTTTAAGGACAGGAGATTGTGCGTAGTTTGCTGCACCGCTACCAGCAGTTACAGGGAGTAGAACTTGAGCATAAGGTAGATCTTCGGTAGGTACATCTTCGCTGAATGGGTGATATCCCATGATGCGAACTTTATATCGAAATCCCCAACCTTCTTTACCTTCAACACCCTGCTCTCTCTGTGAGTCGGTAGCAGCAATTTGACCGATCCACCAACGGAATCCGTCTCTACCTACAAATTGACTAGATCCAAGATTCTCTTCAATCATTAGTCTTCATAAATCCTACATTCGTCTGCTTCAGGGTTCTCATCGCAATACATTTCAAATGCCGTGGGATCATGATGATCTTCTGGGTGTGCTTTATGGTACATCTCAAGATGCTCCAATTCGTCAGCAGTATGCCGACGCATTTGAGGGGAAACTGTAGGATCCTGTAAGATCTCTTTGTCCTTTTCGATATGGTCTTCGATTGATTTTTCCATTAAATGCCTTCTGCGTTTTTGATAAGTCTCATTCCGCTGTAAGATTCGTTCGCAAGGAATAGATGTGAAATTTCCTTAATAATATATATTCCACTTACAGTATCGAGCGAAAACTCGTTTGATCCCGATTCTACCTTAGGTATTTCTAGATAAACGGCGTCTCCTGCCATGAGTTCAGTGTGTACTGGAATGGTTAATTGGACTTGATGCGTGAATAAACTACCATAGGCAACGATTGACTGTGATATGTATTCGTTACCATTATAGTTCACTGCGGTAGATACGCCAGATGTTAGTGTCCCAACATCTAGAATCTCTGTTATAACTCTAGAAGCAAACATGTTTGCTGGTATAGACTTTCTGTCTGCAACTAGAGCTTCTTTCTGTTGCTTTCCTAATAGGTCTGGGGGTTCTTCCAAATACTTAGATTTGTTTGGTTGTGTAAAAGAATGATCTAATGGATTGAAGAAGATTCTATAAGTAGACTTCTCTCCTTTTTGTAGAGATTCGATGAGTTCTTCGTCTGTAGTAATAGAAAAATCTAAGACCTTAAAAGCATTCCTTGCTGGATTTGCTATGGATGTGCTGCGATCATTAGAAAGTCTAAATTTTGCAAGATTTTTTTTATTCTTATTAGCGTTTTTGATTAGACTTTTTATAGACCTAAAATTAAAACCCTTTCTAGTTTGCCAGAAAAAGAATCCAGCAGTTTTGCTCTTTGCTCCAGCAGGGATTGCCTTTGCAGCAAGAGTTATAGCATTGGTAAATGGTTTTCTCATATTACCAATATAATTTATTGTACCCTCACATTTTTCAAACTCCTCCATAAGAATCGGTTCAGTAAGTTGAACCATGTCCTTGACAATTTTATCAATGGACTGTTGAACATATTTTTTAGTTACTCTAACATGCTGGTTTCTGATCGCCTCTCTACTCACCAAATGTAAAGTAAATACTTCTTGATTCTGTGACTGAATAACATCAGTTACAGTTTTTACATATAATGTATAACCAAGTCTTCCCTCTGATTGACCTTGTGCTGAGTCTAGAGGAGTATATACTTTAAAGTCTACTTTTGAACCAACAGTAATTGGCAAACTATTATATACGGACTCACCTAATTTACCTTTGTCAACAAGATTCGTAGCAGATACTTCTACAACTGCAGTAATAGTTGGTGAAAATAAATCTTCAAAGTATTGAAAGCATGTGATACCACCAATAAGACTGACCGTCTTTTTGCCATCTGCAGAAGTAATATCAAATTTTCTGAATACGGATGCTGAAGCAGACATTAGGTGAAGTTTCTATTGTATCTTTGCACAGTCTCAGTAAAACTCTTTACCATTCTCGATCCACTAGAATTAGGAACCGTAATATTTTGAGAGTCACCACCCGATTTACTGACACTCAGTATATTTAGGGTGTCAACTGGGAAGTGAACTACAACATCATTGTTAGGAACAGGCATTCCAGCGATGGTAGATGATATTGGAGGAGCAGCAGGTGAAACTTTTCCTAATGAAAGTTTATCTGGACCACCTTTACCTTTACCACCCTTCTTAGCTTTCTCTGGACCAGATAGTAAGTGACCGATCAAATACTGTCTGCCAGAAGCATCTTTGATAACAATAGAGTTTCCATATCCTGCATTATATCCTTCATCATATCCTGTACCGTTGGTTCCAGTCGCTGATGTATCTAATTTGAGACCACCCTGTAAAGTGATAGGTGCTCCTTCTCTAATTCCAAAATCAATTCCACCATGGAATTTTGTTACCTTTGTGAAAGGATCCTCACGATATCCCATAGGACTAGTCACAGGATATTCAGTTAACGGTTTTCCGTCAACCATAACATTATTCAACACATGTTGTGGTATTACTTGACCTCTACCGCCAAAACCATCACCAACCTCAATATGAATATGAGGACCAGTGCTTCTTCCTGTACTTCCAACTCGTCCAACAATATTGCTACTTGGAATTACTGCACTTTGTGGTTGTACTTGAGGTTCTAATGGTACAAGGACTATTCCTGAATCATCTGGAACTTCAATGACTTGGTTTGGAGATATATTTGTCTCTGCTGTTGGTGATATCTGCTCTACAGGTTCTTGGGCAGGTGCCATATTGACTGGTTGGTTGCCATTTGCAATATATGCGGCAAGTAATTCGTTCAATACTTCCATTTCCATGTCGTATCTCTCCTGATTAATTTCTCCTAAGGATAATTTTTGATCTAATGTTCTTTTTCTACCCATATAATCTCTTCTATTTAACAGAGACAATTGGGACTCTGGTCCAAAATCAATTGGTTCCTTTCCTTCTCGTCTTCTCTTTATGTTTGTTTCTCTTTGACCAAAAATTTGCAGTTTCTTTAACTCTTCGACAATATTGCCGAAGGATTTCCCCATATTATTTTTTTCCGCATCTAATGTATCAGTAAACTCACCGAATTCTTTCTGTAATTTACCTTCACTATCAAGAAAATCTCCAGTAAAAATATTCTCCTTTAACTGAGACAATAGATCACTAGCCTCATTCAACACATTGGTTATGGAAGTCCAAATTTTACTAACTTCCGCAAATACGGTTTCAATAGCAGTTTTTATTCTTGTCGCAAAATCAATGATTTCTGGTAACTTTTGAGTCAAATATCCTAACAGTAACCATCCTGCCGCTCTCAATAAACCACCAAAGAAACTTCCAGTCCCTTGTAATGCTCCAGACAGTGGTTTTTTGATAAAACTTGTTTGTTTTAATTCTATAAGTCTCTCTTTACTTTTTTTCTGTATTCTATCTGCGATATTTAATTGTCTAGACTTCTTATCTCTCTGCCTATCTTTTTCGGCACGAACATTCGCACCCATGGTCTTACGAATACCCTGAGTCAGTTGTCTAATAGAAAGTAGACCAACTTCTATGACGGTTATTGCTTCTCTATTAGGTACTAATTTCATCAGCGTATCCCATATGTAGCAATAGAGAAGTCAAGGTACTCATTAAATGGATTCATTGTAGAAAATCCAGGAACTTTCATCGGTGTTCCTGGGTCTGTAGTAGGAACATTTTGAGTCGGTGCTTCAATATCTCTATTAACAGGAACTACAGTAACATTCGGAGAACTCATTGGATTTACTTCTAATCTTATCGCTCTCTCATAACGACTAGTACCTGCAATCGCTCTGACTTCAGCTAAAAACTTGCTGTCGTCAATCATTGCAGGACCACCAGAACCAGCTTGATTCAGTGGTGATGTTGCCTGAATTTTTCTAACTGTCTCAAGATTACTGCGAGCCTTATCAATATGATTTAGTTGAGGAATCCTAAATCCTCGGTTCAGTCCTTCTCTCTTGAAAGCGCCATCAGATGCTGTAGATAATCCAGATCTTCTTGCGACAGTCATATAGTAAGTATGAGCAGCACTATTAACACCCAAACTTCTTCTAAGATCTTCCGCTGCCTTCAGAACATCATTCAATGCAGTCCTATTGGCATCTCTTTGGGATATAAGATCATCATATTTTTCTTTGTCTTCTTTAGATAAATTATCTGGATGCGTTAGAGGATTAGGCAGAATCTGTTTAATTTCTGCCTCAATTCGTCTCTGTTCTACAATTTTAGGTCTAACCTCTCCTAACTTTTCATCAATCTTAGCAAGTGTGTTTATTTGATTTGGTGCAAATGTTCTTGGATCACCAGCTTTATCAAATTCATCATATCTACCCTCATTTAACTCTTTCAATTGCTGCTTCAATGCTGCAACATCACCATACATGTCAGAATTTATCAATCCTGTGCCGTAGAGCTTCTCCAATCGTTGAATTTCAGATTCTAGATATACTCTACCAGACTCTACACCATCGATCATGACTATTTGCTCAAGGAAACCGCGCTTTGACAGTTTCATGTTGCCCGATGGAGATTTTGTATCACTATAACTATCGAGCGACCTTTGATCACCAAATAGTTGATTCAACCTAAATCCAGCGTAGATAATACCTGCACCTAACCAAACATATGGGTTTGCCATCAAAGCAATCAATGCAGGAAGACTACTTATAATCAAACCAACTAATCCACTTACTGCACCAGTTACCAATCCTACACCTGCAGTTAGTGCAAGACCAACACCACCAGCAATTGCTAAACCTTGAATCAATTGCCCCTTTAATTCTTCTAATTTATCTTTATCACCAGAGGTCCATGCTTCTAATGCTTCAAGACCTTTGATCCCTAACCAACCCATAAAGATTGATTTTACAGCATTGAATAGTGCCTCAAATGGACCAGCAAGTTTCTTTTGCATGGCCTTGATGGGTTTCATCAACCCAGTCTTTATAGCCTTTTCAATAGCACTTTCTGTTCTACCTTTTGATATCCTATCTCGCTCTACATTTTGTGCTCTTATCTCTTGCCTATCCTCTTCTGCTTCTTGAGCACCTCTTTGCGTAATCAAAGAAGCAATAGCTTTTAAGTTGCCTTGAATAGCAATAATATTTCTATTGAGATTATTATATCTCTTCTCAGTCATGGCACCAGAAGCACCCGCAGTCAAGTCACGCTGATCGACAGTTCTACTAGAACTCGGGAGCATCCTTGTTTGTGGTTGTGCTACTGCCATCAGATACCGTTAGCTTGTTGTGCTTTTAGATTCTCCTCCTCAATATAACTTTGGAGAAGTGCCAAATAGATGTCTCGTTCCCAAGGCATCATATTTTCAATATCACTCAAGCTGTATTTATGATGTTGCATCAAGGCGAAGTTAATCTTGAAATAAGATACAATGTCCTGATGCAGCATCGCTAGCTGAAAAAATTTGATAACCCCTCCAGAGTAACACTACTCTCTACTCCAGTATTGGGATTTACGACCGTAATTGTATGAGATAGTTTTGGCATTGTATTGAAGAAGTGTTCAATCTCTTTGAATTGAGAAGAACTAAGTTGTCCAACAAAATCTAACCATTCTTTCTCAGTGTAATCACTGGAGGTCCAAGTCTCCTCATCAGAGAAAATCATATCAATGCATGCAACGATGACTCCAAACGAAGCATCTAAATCTGCACCACCAGTAAAGTTTTGGTTAATGAATTCCGTAAGAGAAGGATACTTCATCCTTAAAGTAAGGGTATCATCAACCTTGATATCTTTCTTATGAGTGGGATCTGTAACTACTTGGATTTCATCAATAGATACTGATGCAGAAACTTTGGTTTCTCCATCATCTTCACAGGTGATGAGAACATCAATAGTCTCACCTACAGATTTTCCACGAACATTTAAGAATAGATATTCGATATCAAATGTAGATAGTTTTTCTACTTTGATACCTCTAGTCAGAATACATGCAGTAAGAACATCTTTTACTGCAGTTGCAATTTGCTCTTGATCTTCACTCTCTAGAGCCATCACAAGAACCTTCTCTTCTTTTACTAAGAAGGGGCGATACTTGATTTTTTTTCCAGATGAAGGGATCACCAACTCATATGTTGGAGCAGCAATTTTTGGTAAAGGCATGATATATTAATCAGTAATTTTATTTATTAGGCAAATCCTTGGTCAACAGATTTGGGCAGATCGTTAGCACCGATTCCAGGTTCATTAATAATCTGAGATGCATATTCATCAAATCCAGATGATGTTTCTTGTTGGGTGCGTCGTGCCTCAGGGGTTCTAAGTCTGGGGTCGTTACCAACACCGTATGGATTGTCAAATTTAGTCAATTGTTTTTCGGTTTTTTCTGTAGAAAGGAATTTTCCAATCACAAATCTGTCATAAGCAAATGTTACAGTAACTTCTAAAACACGACTGCCATCATAAGAAACTGCAGACGGTATGACATTCAAGGGGAAAGCATTTACAAAGGTATAGTCTAGCGTCCTGAAGTGATCTTTGTCAAATTTTTGTAACCTCATTGTACTTGCTTTGTACTCAACAGGATATTGCATCCTAGAGTAAAATGCTTTTTTCTGTCTCTCCTCACCAGATCCATTCTCAATAAATTCTTGCCAGAAATTAAAGAAAGAGAGAACCTTGTACTCGTTATCTACAGCAAAGGTAAATGACGCATCACTATACAGTCGTGTATGTGCAAATTTTTCAGTTCTGCCCATATAGTGACCATTCACCTGTGCCGTAGCAAATGTGGCACCAGGCAATGCGGTCGATCTACAAAGTAATCCTAACTCTCTAAATATAAAATTTCTAGAGCACAAAGGTTCTTTGTATTGAATGTGTCCTAGGAGTTTTGTTGGGAGAGCTTGGAAGAATAACTCATAATGACTTGTCGTTGCTACTTTAGAAAACAACGGCAGAATATCGCTAGTCTTCCTAGGTCTTGGATAACTGCGTCTGATGCTCACACTAAATACCTTAGGTAGAATTATTGTAATGGCGTATAAAGGTAAGTTTCAACCTAGCAATATTGAAAAATATCGAGGGGACCATCGCAATATTATTTATCGCAGTTTATGGGAACGAAAGTTCATGGTTTACTGTGATAGAAATGAAAACATTTTGGAATGGGGTAGTGAAGAGATTGTCATCCCCTACCGTTCTCCCCTAGACAATCGAATTCATAGATACTTCCCTGATTTTTACATCAAAGTTCGCGAATCAAATGGAAGTATTCAGAAATACATTATAGAAGTAAAACCAAAGAAGCAGTGCATCGAACCTAAGGTACAAAAGCAACGAACTAAAGCATATATTCGTGAAGTTGCTGAGTATGCTAAGAATCAAGCAAAATGGAAAGCTGCTAGGGATTACTGTGAAGATAGATTATACCAATTTAAAATTCTAACAGAGGACAATTTAGGTGTATGAGTAGGCTACAACCAGTCGTGGATAATTTCACTGGTCTTGAGGGACCAGATGATATTTTCATGAAACTAATGGAAGTTCTAGATGATTTAGAAATGATCCCTGAAGGAGGGAAGTTTTACACCTTCATCTATAAAGCGAAAACACCTAATATTGAGTATGACGAGTTTCCCTTAATCGCATGCACTGGGGTAGATCGTTGGGGTTTTAGTGGATTCAATTTTCACTGGGGAAAGTCTAGAAATTACACCTGGCAAGAAGTTCAGAGTCAGTTGTATGTCATTGAGGCAAACGAACTTGAAGATGCCCGATCTTTATCATACGCAAAATTCTCAATGTCCACATAAATAGTCAAAAAATACGATAATGTCTTCATCTACAGAGAAAAAGAATATCTATCGATATCCATATGATATTCTGGATGAGACGACTGATTACTTATTGATAGAATGTCTAGAATATAAAGCTGGTGGTAGAACGGGTGATTTTGCTGGATCAAATAGTATACAAACAACACTGAAGAAAGCTTCAAACAAATTTAGTATTGTTCTTCCAGTACCCGATAATATTGCCACTGGTAATAAAGTTGGATGGGGAGACTTTCGACTGAGTAATGTCGGAGGTGCATTAGCAAATGCTGCTGGTGATGCAATGACTGTTGCTAAAGATGCTAATCTTATTGATACTTTCAGACAAGCAGGAACTACCCTTTATGACAATATGAAAGCAGTAGGAACTGGTGGTAACAGTTCTCTCATTAGTTATATTAAAGGCAGAGTTTCTGCAGAGGTTGTAAACTCTCTTACTGGATCTAATATTAGTGCAAATCAATTGATTGCAAAACAATCTGGTCAGATTGTCAACCAGAATCTTGAATTACTTTTTGCTGGTGTAACTCTTAGAGATTTTGGATTTGCTTGGAATTTGACTGCAAGAGATCAAAAAGAATCTATTGAGATTTTGGAATTTATTAGGAAGTTAAAAAGCGCACAATCACCAAAACGAGCACAAGATACTGGATTCTTACAGTCACCTGATGTATTCAGATTGTCGTACAGAACTGGTGCTAGAACTCATGATTATCTAAACGCATTCAAAATATGTGCGCTCCAATCAATAGGTGTCAACTACACTGGATCTGGTGTACACATGACATATCCTGACGGAGCTCCTGTCCATCAAGTTTTGAATCTGTCCTTTAAGGAACTTGAACCCATCTACGCAGAAGATTATCAGGAGGCTAACTTCTAATGGCATCTTATTTCGATACAGTACCTAACTTTAACTATCCTAATCCCACAGTTACAGGTGGGAGAAATGAACAGTATGTTGAGGTAAAGAACTTATTTCTCAGGTTAAAATTTAGTGATGAGGCAATAAAGTCAGCGACAAGTTTTGCTCATTATACTATTCTAGAGAACGAAAGACCTGATAATGTCGCAGAGAAACTCTATAACAACGCTAACTTAGATTGGGTGCTACTAATTGGTGCTGACATAGTAAATGTCAGAGACGAATGGCCTCTGTCAAGTAGATTGCTATATGATTATGCTGAAGAAAAATATGGTACTGCTTTGAATGAGACAAGACATTTTGAAACCAAAGAAGTTAGAGATAGCAACGGCAGATTACTACTTCCTGCTAATATGGTAGTTGACTCTGGATTTACAATTCCTAATCCCGAAAATCCTAATCAAAGAATTGATCCTACTGTTGCAGTATCTAACTGGTTGGTTGAAGTAAGAAAAAATAACGAAAAAAGAACGCTGAGATACCTCAAACCTGAGTTTATCTCAACGCTCATAGATGATGTTAATGACTTTATGTCCTACCAAGAATCTAGTCAATTCTCAGCAGATACTGGTAAAACTGCTTCTTACACTTACGGTGTTGCTTAGAGCAGTCCTAATAGTCCGTTAACACTTTTTTTGGCATTAATGCTTGTGTAGGGAACTGCAGGATTATCCTTCAGAGATGGAGACTCGCCTCTCATGTTGGCGATCCTCGTTATCTCCTCGTTTTCCTTCTCTGTTGCTAGATAACGACTCTCTAAGATCTCCGTCGTTATCTTTTTTGCACTTGCAATTTCCACATCCACAGCTGAACTTGAGTGGTTGTACTTCCATGCGTTTCTGAATAATGAAGTTGGCAGGTCAGTGTGCTCAATTAAAGCATACTCTGCTACAGGGACATCCTTAGCGATGATGTCTTCATCGGAGAGCACACATTGTTCTGAAGGGATGACGACATTACAATAGCCATCATCTCCATTGTATACGATGACTTTGCGTGACATTAGTTAGCAGTGGCAGATGAAACGACAATGTTACTTGCGGTGGGATAGATAAGTTCTACCTTGGTTTTGGCATCGGAATCGTCCTTACCAAAAACCTCAATTTTTTGTGTACCGCCACCAGGGAGATCAAAGGTGGCAATATAATGATTTCCTTGGAAAGCCATGGATTATAAAAATAATTTCTACTAACCTATTTATCAACAATAAAGTCACCAATAACTAGAGTGTCAATATCCATCCTCAGAAAAGATGATATAGCGTGACACGGTGTCTCCACAATAGGTTCTCCATTGTCGTTGAACGAAGTATTCAAGACCACTGGTAGATCAAGATTACTGAGAAGTTCATACACTCTAGAATTCTGAGACTTAGTTACTGTTTGAATACGACATGTCTTATCGGCATGAGTAATAGCGGGTAACTTATCAGTCTTAGATGTTTGACAGTATAGCATATATGGAGTTACAAATCCTTCCTCAAAATAATCTGCAACATCTTCTTCTCTAATAATGCCAGCGAAGGGACGCCACTCCTCACGATGCTTGACTCTCTTATTGATAATATCCTTGTTCTCTGCCTTTGCAGGACTCATAAAGATTGATCTAGATCCTAACGCTCTAGGTCCATGCTCAGATCTGCCTTGGAACCAACCAACAATCTTCTGATCTTGAATTCTATCTACAACATCATTTACATCATAGGTAGAATATTTTAGACCAAATGCATCGAGATAAGATTTGATCTCCTCGTTTGAGTATTCCTTACCTAGCAATGCAAGGTTGTCTGGAAGTTCAATCGTTTCTCCCTCCTCAAAACATCCCCAGATAGCAGCACCAAAGTGGATACCAGCATCATCTGTGAATGGTGGGATGTGTATGTTATCGAACATACCACTCTGTTTGATTAGGGTGTTGGTGACAATATTAAGGTAGGAACCACCAGCAAAGCAGATAGTATCGTCTAGATGATATTTTCTCAACTCTTTCAACCATGCTAACATAGCATCTTCAAAGAGTTTCTGAATCCATGCTGCAGCATCTGCTGGAGTCTTAGGAACTACATTCCAACCACCCTCAGGAAATGCAACATAGGGAACTGTATGATCGATAACTGAGTATTCTCCTGCATATTCATCCAGAGAACCGTAAGCAGATAATCCCATAATCTTTCCGACTGAAGAAATACAGTCAGTCCAATCAGTTATTGCCTTTTGTCTTATGGTTGCATATATTCTAGATGATACATGTGAGTAGAGATTGCCAAAGTTATTGACATTCTGCTCTGGCATATTATACAGTCTGAAAACTCTCTTCTCTTTATTGAAATATCCTATTGAGTTGTTTTCTGCAAAGAATATATTTTTCTTGTATGGATCGTACAGACCAGATCCACCACCATCTACTGTCAAAAAAGTCCCCTCATTATAAGGAGAGGTAAAAACAGTAGAGGCAGCATGTGCTTGATGGTGTCCACAGAATCTAACTTCTGCTTTTGGAAACTCTGGTCTTACATACTTTAAGATAGTATTCTCATCGTAATGAAAAGGAACCGCTGTAGAGTATGTTGTGACATAATATACAATATCTACATCATTGGCAGATATATCAGCACTTTCTAGACAATATTGTATTGCATTCTTGGGAAAATTTCCATCATATTTGATTCTGGATAATCTTTCTTCGTTTACGCTACAAATATGTTTACCGTCAATAAAAATGCTGCAACCAGCATCATGCTGGGCAGCATCATTGTGTCCTGTTTCAGGATTCGATACATTGGCAGCAGAAGGGTGATTAATATCACCCTTTTCAAAAGCACCATAAATGCCAACTATAATCATTCTTCGGCAAGACGCTGGAAATAAGACAGTGCATCATCATCATCGGCATTGCTTGCCTTAGGAGCACTCATAGTGATATCAGGATCGTTGAAACCACGACCTTCAGATTCATCCTCAAGGGACTCATCTACAGGTGCTGGTGCTTTAGGAGTAGCATTGCCAAGGACATAATCAAGACGCTTCTTCAGATCCTCATAGGACTTGAATTGTTCAGGTGCAACCAGTTCAGCAAGAGAATACTGCTTCTTCCAGATTGCTTCCATGGCATCGTCATCATCCAGGAGAGCACCAGGACGAGCGAACTCGGAACTATCATAGTTCCAGTAACCAGCGACTTTCTTGATCTTGATCTTGAAGTCTGCACCTGCCCAGAAGTCGAAGGGGTTGATAGGTTCTTCGTCTTCAAACTCAGGTTGCATGGAAGACATGATCTTATCAAAGATCTTCTTACCAAACTTGTACAGGAATACTTTGCCCTCGTTGTCAGGATTAGCGGGATCCTTGACAACATAGATGTTAGTGTAGTAAGAGAGCTTACGCTTCTGCTTACGAGCAGTCTCTTTGTCAGAATCAATACCACTGTTCCAAAGACTGGAATTCAGTTCAGAAACAGGGTCCTTACCACCATTAGTGGTCAGGGAATTCTCAATGTACCAACCACCAGGACCTTGGAAGGCATGGGAGTACATTTTTGCCCACGGGAGATCTTCACCGTTGGGTGCGGGAAGGAAACGAACAACAGCGTATCCGTTACCTGCTTTATCGACTTCGGGTTTCCAAAGACGATCATCAGACGCGCCACCTCCTTTGTTAGTTTTTTCGACTTCCTTGACCAGTTTGGCGGTCAGGGAACCAAGGGAGGATTGCTTTTTAAGGGATGCAAATGACATTTGATTTGGCTTGTAAATTGGATTTGGTCTTTACGGGTCTATTATAGGGCGGACCCACGCCCTGTGTCAAGAGATTTGTTCTCTGACTTTTTCTAGGGTTTTTTGCATGTTCGCAAACAAGACCCCGCAGTCAACATCTTTGGGGAAACCCATCATAATGGCAGATTTACGAACATTTTCGCGCATTTCAGTAGCACGAGGATCATCAGAGAGTGACATCCGTGTGTACAAATTCCTCTGTTTCTCCAGCAGAGTATCAAGTTTGTCTAAATGATGTAGTTTCTCTTCATGGTTTAATTTATCAAAGGCAAACACCTCCGCATAAATTTCTTCCTGAAGTTCATTAATATCGGTAATAGCGTCTTGGACGAATTCTGATTCAAAGAAGTCGGACATCTTTCTACTCTGCCTTGGGTTATTTAGAGGGGTAATTTCGCTCTTGTGGTCTTCTTCATAAAGTTAAGATCTTGAGCATCACGCTTCAATTTTTCTTTGAGCGGTTTAGAGATAAGTTTAGTGATGGAGTCTACTTCCATACCATTCTCGTCGCAAAATAGGACAATTGCTTCAATATAATTGATTTTCTCTTTGAGAACAAGGTTTTCAATTTCAAGAGAAAACTTTGCGGCATTCATAAACTTTTTGCCCAAAGCTTTTGTTAGTTCATTTTCCATTTAAGTGATACTCTGCGAAGTTTCTGATGTATTTGGTAAGTAACTTCATGTACTTTAGTTTATCATATTCCTCATACACTTTGCAATCCCCATTTTCACATGCCATTATAATGACAAATTTTTTAACGGGTGTGCCAGTGAGTTCATAGTACATGCAAGCATAAGCAGCACATTGGACAAAATAACCCTCAATCCAATCTCTTGGTTTTGGTTTTGCCGATGTCTTAAAGTCAATAACTGCTAATTCTCCCTCATACTCAGCGATACAGTCTACAGTGCCAGCAACGCCCAGTTGCTCACTATAGAGTGATCCTTCTAGAGTGTGAATGTTACTAATTTTGTTCAGATTCGGTTTAGCGATCTTAAACAAGAAGTCAGGAAGAGGTTTTACCTTGGGGAGATCTTTATTCTTAAGGTAGTTCTCTGTGAGCGTGTGCATATCAGTGCCACGACTCGTAGCAAGTCTGGTCTTCAGATTTGCTGCCTCTTCTCCAACTCTTTTACGCCACTTGGCGAATATTTCTCTATTATAGAAACTAATAATAGAGGTAATGGATACCATCTTTGTATTAGGAGTTTCATAATATCTTACACCGTCAATGGTGTTTCTCTCTAAACGAGGGAGTTCAATTTCAAGATGGTTAAACATTACATACCGAGTGCCAATTTAGTTGCGAGATATTCTTTACAAAGACCAGAACGAACGATGTCATCAACACCGAATTCAATAGTAGAGAATGATGGCATTTGCTCCAGGATCTTCATAAAGTCCAGGATACCATTACGCTCATAAGTTTTCGTCAGGTCAGATTGGGTAGCGTCACCACAGAAGTGGATCTTAGTATTCTCACCTACCCTTGTAATTATACTATCTAATTCATGAAAATTCAAGTTTTGACACTCATCAACGATAACAATGGCGTCATCAAGAGTGGTTCCACGAATGAATGATGTAGACCAGAATGAAATAGTCTCCTGTTGTTTTAGATTACCATACAGCATCTCAAAAT
>MDSZ01098465.1_pt1 | contig 20982 bp, 15 predicted proteins | sample 811201 | NCBI WGS metagenome assembly MDSZ01 (sample SAMN05326647, study PRJNA326480) | marine metagenome | isolation source: seawater | place: Indian Ocean: North | collected 2010 | reverse complement strand
GTGCCCCACGCGACGACGCGCTCGAGACTTTGTTGTTCTTTTATGTATCATCATCATCCGCAGTGCTACCATGGACTCCTCCTCCTCCTCCTCCTCCTCTTTTCATATTTTTCTTTGTTGTTGTTGTTGTTGTTGTTGTTGTTGTGTTTCTTTCATTTCATTTTTATCATCATCATCATGTGATTTCCCAAAAAAAACAAAAAAAGAAAAGAAAAAAAAGCGAGACGATTTTTGACCCCCCTCCCGATTCAAACAATCATCATCATCATCATCGTCTTTGTCTTAAAAAAAAAACGCTTTGACGAGAGCAAAGTGCGTGTTGTTGCTCTCGAAACCCGAACTCGCAACCCTTTCCTTCGAACGGTCGGTTCGTCTCCTCTTTCTTCTTCCAGCAGCAGGAGGACACCGCCGCGATGGAACAGATAGCGGACGCAATCATGCAAATCCCGCCGAACGCGATGGATCGGCAACGCGCGTTAACGTTGTTAGCGCATTGCGATAAGCTCGCGCGAAATGGCAGACCGAGAGTCGCTTCGAAGTACGCGATGAATTGCGGCGCGATGTTGTTTAAACTTGGACCACCGGTCGCGCCATTGACCGAAGCGGTGTTTCAGAGAGCCGTGTATTTGGCGAAGCAGTACGACGACGATGTTCCAGATTACATGCGAATAATGTTGGAAGGGAACAATCCAGAGTTGGGAGACGCGTTCACGTGGGTCGCGGCGATCGAAGCAAAACTGGGAAAGCTCGATCAAGCGGAGAACCATTACAAAGGCGCGGCAAAAGCGATCGAGGAATACGGGAACATCGTCGAATTGAGTGAGAAAATTTTACACCAGTGCTTGTTTAATCGACACAGAAAACGATTCGAGCAATGGGAGAGAGTCATGGAGTATTGGAAACAGAGGATTTTAATCGCCGAGGAGAATGGAGAGTCGGATGTTCAACTCTTAAACGCGACGGCGACGTATTGTGGAGAACGAGCGAACGGATATGAAGCCAGGGATTGGTGGAAAAAGTCAGCTTTGTATCGAGCGAAAAAGTCTGTCGAAACGTGCGCGAGATTAGAAGCGCACGGGACGAGGAGAGACGCCAATCCAGCGCAGTTGAGTCAGGCGATCGATAGCGCGGCACAGGCGTGCGTCAAAGCCAAGGATAAAAGGAACGCGACGAAGTTGTTAAAAAGGGCGGTTGCGGCCACGGCTGGGGCGGTGGAGTTGCCTGGGTTTCATACTTTAGGGGAGATTAAAAGGATTAAGTTTGACGACGACGGCGTGCGTTGGCACCGGGCGTTGTTAGAAAACGATGACGAAGATAGTAAAAACGTGAAGAAGAATAAAGAAGCCGTGAGCAAAGATATGATTGATTTCATAGAAAATGGAGAAGAGGGTAATAGCGACAAAGGGGACAAAAATGGGTTAGTAGGCGCGCCGCGAGATCCGTTTGTTGGCGACGAAATTGAAGTCGCGACATACGAAGCGGTGGTGAAAATCGGCGACAAGTGGGAAACTAAGAAAGGCGTGGAAGGCGACGAAGAAGTAGACGGGTGCGAAGCCGTCGGTTCTATTTTATTAGCGTTGGGACAGGTGTTTTTCGGGTTTGATCAATACAAAGACGCTTCGAGACCTTTACGAACGGCATCGAGATTTCTCGCACACGATCCGAGCACGCAAGGCTTAGCTTTGCACATGCTCGCGTGCTCGAATTTTTATCAAGTTGGGAAGAATGGGAAATCGGACGATGCTAAAAAGCTCGACCGAGAGTTGCGAACACAAGCCGCTCTGGCGTTTTCTGCTGCGGCGGAGTGTCGATTGAACTCCACCGATCCCGAAGGTATGAGCGACGGCGTGAGTTCATTATTGTTTTTAGGACGGGTAATGTTTGAACTCGGAGAAAACTCAGACGCGATGAACGTGACGCAAAGGGCTTTAGAAGTGGCTAAGAAAGGGTTAGGGGAGGATTCCAAACAGGCGAAAGAAGCGATGAACGCCATGCGGCATTTACAAATGGAAGTGCAAAGGGGTTAGTATAATATTACCTTAAATGTAGAACGACGAAAATCATACGACGTTATTACATTTCCTACATCATTACACGCCTATCACTCTCTTCTTCCGACTGCTATTTTTCGTATTTGTGGCATCTTCGTCATCATCTTTGACATTCTCTTTCGGAATATTCAACGCCATGTACGTTTCTTGACCTCTCTTTAAGCACCAAAAGGCTAAAAATTGAATGCCGAATTGTAAACCAAATTGAGCGCCGATTTGCTTTCCAACTTTGACGTTCTCGAACGAATACAACTCTAATATTTCTCTCCCGTTTTCCAAGCACCGAACTTCGCCTTGGAAACAGGTAAATTTCACATCGCCTCCAAATTCATTAGCCGCCAACGCAGAAAATGCGTAATAGATGAAATCGATGTATTTTATCCATCTGGCACCTTTAGGGATAGAATCGACGTTCAAATAAATGCCGCCAAACAAGGTGAAAATAGTAATCGAAGCCGGTCCTAACGCTAACGCCGCGCCTACAGGTAACGCCGCCGCCATGAAAATACCCAATGCCTGCGCTGCCAACGCTTCGCAGATTATGATAGAAACGAACGTCCAAAAGTATTCCGCACCTTCGCGAAACCCGACGACGTTATACACCAAGGCGCAAAAGAACAACCTCGGCAACAGTTTCGGCAGTTCCGCGATGTACTTTGAAATGTAATACGCCGAACACGAATACGCACCGGAAGAGCGTTCTCTTCCAATGACTGACTTTTCTCCCGCGAACAAGTTAATTGCGGGAAGAGCGGACGTATACGCAACGTTCAAACATATAAAAAACAAACACCCGATTCTATCTTGCACGCCTTGTTGGTCTTTGCCTAAATCTCTATACAAAGCCGAGAGAATCAAAGCATAAATGACGTCGATGACAATGGGGACGATAATACCAATCACGTTCCTTTTCTGTTCGCGCATCGAGCGGTCCATTAGTAACACGAATTGCTGAAACCAATTCGCGCCTCGTCCCTGGTACTCACTCATCAACTCGTCGTCGTCTTTTCGATTTTTCGTTCTATCTTTGCTGTCTTTACTCGCGTTCGCGCCGCCGAACAAGGATGAATTCATTGAGTCCGCCAATTTCACCGCATTTTCTCCCAACTCTCTTTCCTCGCACTTACTCGCGAACAAGTGCAAACGGTCTCTGCTATTCCTCTCCGCCACTTCTGACCTTCGGTCCACGCTCGTAATATCCATGAAAAAATCTGCCGGATTCGTCAAATCTGGACACTTGAACGATAACTTTGCGAAATACTCCACGGCCTTCTCAGAATCGCCGATGTATAACATCTTTCCTTCGCTGATTAACAACAATTGGTCGAATAACTTAAAGATAGAACTTCGAGGTTGATGAATGGTACACACGACCGTTCTTCCGTGAGCGGCCAAATCTTGCAAAGCTCTCACAACGTTCTGTGCTTGAAACGAATCCAACCCGCTCGTCGGCTCGTCCAAAAACAAAGCCTCTGGATTCGCCACCATTTCTATGCCAATATTCGCCCGCTTTCTTTCCCCTCCCGATAAACCTCTTGGAAACCCTCCAGGTCTCCCAATCTTTGAATCCTTCACCGCTTTCAACCCCAACTCTGAAATTAAACTCTTCACCAACCTCGTCTTCTCTTCGATGTCCATGCTTTGCGGCAACCTCAATTTCGCGTGTAACATGAACGTTTCCATCACCGTTAAGTGAGGAAACAACAACTCCTCTTGCATGACGTACGCCACTTGCCTGCTCCGATAAATTTTCTCGTTTCTTTCCTTCCCGTCGACTAAAATCTCTCCCGTCAACGTGCCGTCCTTCTTCGGTATTCGTCCAGATAAACAGTTGAGCAAAGACGTCTTCCCACTCCCAGTCGGTCCCATCAGCGCGATAAAATGTCTCGGCATCGCCGCTCCCGTCATCCCATCCAGAACTTTCTTGGTCGTTCGTTTCTTCTTCTTCCCAACCGCGACGGTATAGCTCACGTTCCGCCACGCGATCGATATTCCTTTGTGCGTCGTTTTCGACGTCTCGTCACCGTTGTTCGTACTCCAGTTGCCTTCTTTTCCACGTGTGTTTCGCGACGACGACGACGACGTCAACGACGATTTTCTCGTCAAAAAAGTCTGGCTCTCGTATTCCCTCCGCCACGTGCTCGCGCACTCCTCCGCCGTCGGAGGCAGACGAGTGGTGGTTGTCGTCGTCGTCGTCGTCGTCGTCGTCGTCGTCGTCGTCCCCACCATCGCGCAACACAGGGAAGGCCCCCCTCACGTATGGAGAGTCCGGCGGCTGCTTACAAATCACCCCGCAAGTGCTACCCTAAATATATAAAACCCTAAACATTTTTCTGTCTGGGATTCCGTTTAAAAGAAAAGAGGGTAGAAGTTGTCTTCTTCTTTCGTGACTTATACGAGAGAGGAAGAACACACACAAAAAAAAAAGGAAGAAAGCGGCGACACCTATATAACGCGGTGGTGGTGTTGTTGCTGTTGTCGTTGTTGTTGTCGTTGCTTGGGGAACGACGCGAGAAAAAAAACATCGTCGTCATCATCTTTTGTCATCAACATTTTTGAGTCGCGATGTTTCTTTCTCGAGCAGCGCTGTCGACGACGATGCAGACGATGCAGACGACGAAGCAGACGAGGCGACGACGAAGAAACAACAGAGGCTTTGGCATCGGCCTCCGACGAGAGGAGAGATCGTCGGGTGTTCTCGTGCGAGGACGTCGCGATGATGATGATGATGATGATGATGATGATAATGATTGTGCTTTTTTCGACCCGTTGGATATCAAAACGTTCTGCGTCGGAGAGGACGAGAAGTGCCCGCGCCGACGCGACGCGAGTGATGAAGAGGAAAGACAGGGGAGGAGAAGAGCGGTCATGGCGGCGACGATGAGCGCGACGGGGTACGAATGCATCACCGCCAGAGGAAATGATTTCGAAGCGTTCGCGTCTGATTCTATCGACCCGTTCGCGAACTTTTCGCCCGTCTGTCCGGTGTCGGACGACGTTTTTCGAGTCGGACAAAAAGTCGCGCTCACTTTAGCTGGAGATAGCAATATCGAGAATTACCGACCGTTAATCAACGACGTGTTGATTCGCGTGAGAACAGAATTGTGCGTGTTGGAATCGTTCGTTAGAGAAACGGCTATACCATTCGTCCAAACGAAAGGGTTGGGATGGGTGTTGCCGAAACACGAGACTTCGGAGACCTATTTAGCCGGAGTGGTGTTTGTCGTTGGCGCGAACTTCATTTTGTTGGGAAGCACGAAAGTGGTGGCAATTTTAGCCATCTATCACGATTTGAGTTTAGGATTGTTGGCGAGAGGTATGGGCGGATTGCTCGGATTTATGAGCCCCGGGGACGTGATGAAAGCGAAGGAGGAAGAATTTGAGAAGTTGATGACGAAACAGATGGAAGAAACGAAAGAAGTGATGTTGGATTCAAACATAAGCGCATCGGAGAGAGAAGAGAAAACGAGCGAAATTAGCACCCGGTACGCGACGGAAATGGAGAAGATTAAAGCGACGCAAGAAGACAAGGAGAGATTGGACGAAACGAGCGGCGTCACGAAAATTAGAAAAGCCGCCATCGTGTTGTCAATTCCTTTGAAAGTGTACGGGACGGTGAGTAGGAAGACGAGAGAAGTTCTGGAGGTGTTTGATACGTTTTGTTCGCGATATTTCGTCGCTTTTACGGTGACGTATATCATCGTAAAGACTATGCATTTCGTCGTGTTTCCAGACGTGCTCGGTTAAGACGATAAAAATTTTACGCGCGCAAGTCTTTTTTGTGTAATTATATAAAAAAGAGGTTTTAATAAAGCTCGCGAAGCTGCGCTACATTTACAACAAGAGCATGACTAATTCTTCTCCCACTATTCTTCTACCTATCTTTCTACGTCTCCTTTGTTTCGTTTTGCTACGATACTGCCGATTGACGTCAAGTCGTCGGTCGTCTCACGAACCGTCGAATCCGTTTCGCTCTGGCGTCCTCGCTCTTCTCCAAGCATTTCTCCACCTCCTCGCTCAACTTTTTCAGCGCGTCGTACGAGCATTCGAAAACGTCCACTCTCCTTTCCGCCACGTAATTTTCGTTTAAACGTCTCAACGTCACTTTGACGACGTATCGCAGTCGGTCGCCGACGATATCGTCTCCTTCTCCTCCTCCTCCTCCTCCCCTATTCTGTCGCATTCTCGAGCTCGTCTCCACATCCATTCGCCACTCGACTTTTTCTATTCGTTCCATCGTTTTCTCGTCTTCCATTTCCGCTAAATTTCGACACGCTCTGGTTAATCGGGTTTTGTTTTTCACGTACGCATCTCTCAGCGCGCGTTTCGTTTCGGTTGGTATCGATCTCACGATGTCGTCGTTTACGTTTTCGTCGTCTCCTCCACAGACGACATCCAATCTCTCGTCGAAGCCTCTCGGGGTGAGGTCGACCGACGCGCACTGGTAGAAAAACTGCGCGAGCGTTTCGATCTTCGCCAGTTCTTCTTCCTCTTCCTCCTCCTCGTCCGAATCGTCGTCCGAATCGTCGTCGTCGTCAGCAACAACGCGCGTCGTCGGCAACGCGCAGAATGCGACGGCGTCGACCGCCGATTGGATGCGCTTTTCGAGCAAAGCAGATTTTCTTCCCGTCTGGTTCGACACCCACAAGGCCCGCTGCACGTCCCGCTTCAAAGACGCCGTCGTCGGGAGCGGGTCCATCGTCGTCGTCTTCTTCTTATTCTTCTTCGTCTTCTTCTCCTCCTCTTTCTCCTCCGTCAGCGCGCGCGCGCGCGGGTCTCGAAGCGCCTTTGAGTTTGGACTTTTTTGTTTTAAAGGCAAAATTTTCGTTTTCTTGAATTTTTTCCCCCTAAATTTTTTTTGTTTAGGGTTTTAATTTTCCCAGGTTTTTGTCTTCTAAAAAAAAACACAAGTCTAAAATTGGAAAGGAAAAAAAAAAGTCAACGCATGTGAAATGCACGTATACTTTCGGGGCGGGCCTTTGTTCCGATACGAGCACATCACCGCGCGGCAAACGAAAACGACGACGACGACGAAGAAGAAGAAGAAGAAGAAGAGAGAACGAGACAACGGCGCGAGATGAGAACAACAAAAACAACAACAGCGAGACCAAAAGAAGACGGAGGACTGCATGTCTTTCCGGGGCGACCCCGCATCATCGCCGAATTAGAACGAGAGCAAAAAATGGAACTGTACGTCTGGGTCGATGCGTTGCGGTTAACCGCGAAACCGAAGAAACACTTCGCGCGGGACTTTTCAGACGGCGTCTTAGTGGCGGAGATCGTGCACCAGTCGCGCGTCGCTCGAGACAACGGTGTTGTCGTTTCCATGCACAATTACCCGGTCAAAAACAGTTTCAAAGGGAAGATGGAAAACTGGGAAACGTTAAACGCAAAAGTGCTGAGAAGTGCGGCGCTGAGATGCGAGTTGACGAGAGAGGAAATGAGCGCCGTGGCGAGATGCGAGAAGGACGCCGCGGAAAAAGTTTTGCTAAAGATTAAAACCGCCCTGGAGGATGACTGCGTATCGATCGAAAAAGAAGAAGACGAAGATGAAGACCAGAAAGACCGGAGCGACCAAGAAGCATCGAGCGAGCGAGCGAGTACCGATGAAGCACACCACCGCCAAACTCTGCGCACGCTCGCTCCAGAACGTCGCGACGACGAGCTAGACTGCAAAAAACAACAACAACAACAACAACAACTGCAACCCGAAAGAGCGCGCGACGACCGCGCCGCCTCGGGAGAAACGAACCAAAAAAACCGAGACCGAGACCGAGAAGACCAAGGAATCGACGATGATTTTTGGTCCCGCGATGAGAAAGAAAAAGATGTCGTCATTTCTCGGTTGACTGCCAAAGTCGACGCCTTGACCGCCAAGTGCGGTAAACTCGAGCAGTTGTTGGAGGTCAAAGAAAAAAGGCTCGAGTCGGTTGTTCGATGTCACACGAAGCCTCCTCCTCCTTAATGCTCCTTCAAAATTTTTTTGTAGAGTTTAGGGTTTTGATTTGGAGAAGAAAAAAAAGGAGAAACTCATCCCGCGGCATAAAATCGTGCGCGGCGAAGAAGAAAGAGTGCGCGATAAAACAAAAGCGCGTCGTCGTCGTCGTCGTCGTCGATACTCGTCGAGAGAACCACCATGAAAGTGTCGTCCACGAGCATGATATGGTCCATCGTCTTTTATGGCGCGGGCTATCTCTCCTCCGCGGCTGGGATCATCATGTTGAACAAACACATTTTGAGCGTCACGCCGTTCCATTTTCCAATCGTCTTGTCCTCCTTGGGCGTCGCGTTCGGATGGATCATGACGGCACTTTTATACAAATTTGGCGTCATCAAGTTAGGAAAAGATAAATTTGAGATGAGTTTTAAGGAGTACGTGATGGTGGTGTCGCCGATCGGGTTTTTCCAAGCGACAACTTTAGCGGCTGGGAATACGGCGTACTTTTATCTCTCGTTGAGTTTTTTGCAGATGTGTAAAGCGGTGGGACCGGTGGTGTTGTTTGCGCTGTTAACGAGCATGGGATTGGATAGATTTAACACGAAAGTGTTTCTATCGATTTTGGTCATCGTGTTCGGGACGTTAATGGCTGCCTGGGGAGACGTCTCGTTCACCGCGATTGGGTTTGCGTGCATTCTCGTCGCCGAGTTGAGCGAAGCCGCGAAGAGCGCGTGGATGCAATTTTTGTTAGCCAATAGGTCTTTTTCCATGTGGGAGGGTTTGTATTTTATTTCCCCAGCCTCCTTGTTCTTCTTATTCGTGGCTAGCGCGTGTTTGGAGTTTCAAGATATGGTAGATAAAGACGCGTGGGGGATGGTGAAAGGTCAACCGCATCTCTTCGCTTTAGCCGGCTGTCTCGGCTTTTTCACCAATTTGTGTTCGTTGGGGGTCATCAAAGCCGCCGGATCGTTGACGTTGAAAGTTTTATCCATGTCTCGATCGGTTTTGTTAATTTTATACGGCATGGCGGTGTATCACGACGTCGTTACGGTCGTCGAAGCGATCGGGTACGGCATCGTCTTAGTCGGCTTCTTTTGGTACAACTTTGCGAAGATAGCGCAAAAAGAGCAAGAAGCGAAAGAGAAGGAAGCGTTGGAGAAGGAACCGCTGTTAGCCTCGAACGAAGAAAAGTCTGCCGCGTGAGTGAGAAAGAGAGAGAGAAAGAGTCTCTTTGTAATTCGTATGCGTACGTGACGCGTCGTCTCCTCCTTTCTCTTGATACTAATCAGTGTACAGTTTGTTGTGTGCTTTCGATTTTTTTTGTGTCTTTTTTCTTCGTTCAAAGACTAAAAAGAGGTATTCAAAATCTCTCAAATCTCCACATTGTCGCTCTTACCTTTGCGTTCTTTCTGCGGCGCAAAACACCCCGAAGAAAAGAAAAGGGCCGTCGTCGTCGTCGAGACGAAAGAACGCGGTGGTACAATTGGAGGAGGAGGAGGCACTCGAAGGAAGTACTTACTCTCTCGTCGTCGTCATCATGTCGCACACGTCTTTTGGAAAAAAAGCCACGGAACTCGTGAAAGAAATCTCGGTATCGATCGAAACGAGCGCGAGTCCATCCTCTATTCCACCGTACAACGACGAACTGGTGCGATCCATCCTGGAAGAAGTCAAGGCGCACCATCGAGAAATGCTCTCTTTACTGAGAAAGTTAGAGAACGCAGAAGAAAACAACGAGAAAGAAAAACGAAGCATATCAGCTGCGATGGAAACCCACCATTTTTCGATTTTGCGAAACAAGAAAGCGTTGATGATTTATCTCAACGAACGCGCGAAAAGAATCCAAAGTTTACGATGGACGTTAGGCGTCGGTTTACCAGATTCTATTTCAGAAAACCTATCGCATTCCGAACGAGATTATTTTACGAGGTATTCAAAGATATTGAACAAATACATGGGGAAGAAAGACGGAATTAACATGAACTTGACTTTAGACCGGGATCCGCCGAAGGAGCACAAAGTGCAAGTCATGTGTCTGAAAGATAACGGGGAGACGTATTTTAAAGATGGAGTCGTCGATTTGAGAAAAGACACCGTGCATTTATTGTGGAGAGAAGAAGCGCAGGAGTTGATTAGAGAGGGGGTGTTGGAGAAGTTGGACGACGCGTAGTCGATGGAACATTGTGATACAGTAGTAGCAGACGCTCGCGTTTTCTTTTCGTAACTATTTTTTTTTTTGGAACACGCACGCAAAGAAAATCCACGTTTACATTTTCGTCTTCACTTTTGACGCGCAGCATGGTATATAGCACATGTCTTCTAAACCCCCCGACGACGATACTCGCACTAACAATAGTGACGATGACGATGATAACTTCTTTTGCCTCGGCGACGCCGCTTTATACATGCAAACGACGACATTCAACACGACAGGACAGAAACGTTGGGACGCAGCCGTCGCAATGAAAGAGTTTCTGTTTGACAAAGCGGAAGAGATGTTTGGTAACGCTACGGAGAAGAAGAAAATATGCGAGCTAGGCTCTGGAAACGGATGGTTGGCGATGACGATGGTGAAAAAGTTTAGTTGCTCTATCGACGCTTTTTACGCCACAGAGATGGACGCCGGAGGTGCTTTAGAATGGTTAAATTTGATTCTAGATATGAACAGAGAGAAAGGAAAGTTGACGCCAATCCAACGAGAGAAGATTTACGCGAGATCGTTGGATTGGAACGATGTTTTATTGAATAAAGAAGATAAGGACGATGAGAGAATGAGTGATATTGATTTCCTCTTAGGATCAGACCTCGTGTATGAAGAATCGGGCGTGAAAATGTTGCCTAAAGTCATCGCGAAACTGTTAAGTACGAGATGCAAAGAACCAGACGCTTTCATGCTCTATGCGCACACGAAACATCGATACGATGGTATGGACGTGGATTTTTTTGAGAATTTAGAGAAAGAAGGGTTAGATTATGAAGAGGTAAGAAAAAATGGCACGAAGACGCCGCCGCCAAGTCCTCCGCCGTTTGAGAGTTTGTTTCCCGAATTGAGAGTCGCGGTGTTTCGGATTTGTTTGCGCGCGGAGTAGTAGTGGAGATAAATAGTAGGTACAATGGTTGGTACGGTACCATACCTAGTAGTACGGTAGGTCATATTGAACAGTATAATTATAGTTTACAACAACAATATTAAAACAAAATGAAAGTATCGCATATTTACTAGTGACGACCAAAATGACACGATCATTCATTTTGTTCTACGTATTAAGAAACAACGCACGAACATCCAGGTTGATCGACGACTTCAAAATGTGCCAAGTTAATATCGACGACGATAACTGTAATATCGTCTGGCGGGTAACTTCGATACAATCTTCTCTGCTTCGCCGATTTCGCGAGTTTCTTCGCCGCTTGGGCGGCAGGTATACCCGGTGCAGACTCTTGAAACGAGGAGTTTTGCCCAAATCGAACGCTTAAATCCGCGTAAATCCCCCCCCCATCTTTCCTGGAACTCACGTCACTCGCACTGTGATTGCTTTCGCCTCGAACCGAGGCGTCCACGGTTGCCGTGTTATGGAAAGCTCCTCCTTTGGTAGAATAATCGCTTGTTCGCGTGTAATCGGCGTCTCGCAAAGATTCAACGTGTAAGGTCGCTTCGTCGCTCGTAAACACGTCCCAACACCCGTCCGAGGCTAAAACTATCCGAGCCGGTTCGCCGCAAGCGATGGTGAAATCTCTAAACTCTGGCGTACATATGACACAACGAGAGACGCCAGAATCACCGATAGACCGCGTAAACGCACACGATACGCCAGTTCGGGCAACAATCCTCGGCGCGGACAAACCGCCAGTTTCTTCGTGTTCTATCCTCGCCAAGAAAGATGTTCTTCTTGAGTGCATAGAGGAAACTAAACCGGATTTATCGATGTGCACGCGAGGTATGTCTTCAATTTTGAACGGAAACAAAGTCGAGTAGATGTCGTTGTCGACATCGTCGCTCCCTTGGCCACCAAAATTCTGCGTCTTGGGCGGTTCTCGACGCCAATCTTCCAACTCTTCGCTCGTGGAGGAGTACGGAAAAGACGAACTCTTCGTCCCGGCGCTACTCCCAGTGGTGCTCGAATAATCACTGCCAGTGTGAGTCTTATCCATAGAAGAGGGCTCGTCTTGACTAGCTTTAGCCGCGAGCGATCGTATAGCTTTCTTGATTCCTTTTTCTTCGTGCTTTGCTTGCACCCTTTTCAATTCTTTTCTTGCGTCTTCTTTCGGTATTTTCAAAGACAAATCTGCAAGTTTCGCAGCGGCGTTCGCAGCGCCTTGGGCTTGCGTTAAATCGCTCTCCAAAGTCAAATTTTCTACTCTGTTTACCTCTAAATTCCTTAGCTCTACGTTGCTATTGCTTTTAAGAACTTTTATCATACCTTTGCTGCTCCCCGCAGAAGTCAACGTCGTCGTCGTCGTCATCGTCGGTGACGGTGACTGCGTTTTTGTTCTCTCGTATTCTTTCTCTTTCACCTTTTCTGAGGTTTGCGTAAAGCTATCTTGGCGAGATTTGAGCACCTCCGAAGCTCTTCTTCCACCAGCAAATCGCGTGAGCATTTCTGATCCACCTCTGATCGATTCCTCTTTCTCCGCTTGAGTCTTTTCTTGCCACTCTTTAAAGGCTAAACCGCCTTCGATCGACGGATTACTCGAGTCTGTACCGAAATCTTCTACGCTGGTATTTCGTTTTCGTCTGTTCAACGGTGATTTCAACTCGTCCGCCTTTTGCTGCAAAACGCGACTTTTTTTCGCTCGAGATCTGTAATATTGTCCCATCCTCGAGCGTTCGTTTAAATTCATCACCGTGTGATCTTCGCTCAAATTGAATGTTCTATTTTTATATCGAATCACCGCTCGCGTATCCCCCACCCACGCTGTTTTCACGTACGCGATATTTGTATGTAAATCCCTTTTAATCATAACAATCAACGCGGTCGTTCCATCTCTTCCGTGTACTCGCATGTCGTGATTAATCTTTGCTGCCGCGTCTCTCGTCGCCTGTTCTAACGATTTTGGCCATATCTGTTTGGCGTTTTCTCTATCGTCCAATAAAATATCGTGATTTCCAAGTTGCGCGTTGTCCTCGCCGTTCCCTTTTTGTTCATTCGTACTCTTTCGCCTGGTATTACTGCTCTCTTTATTACCGTTATCATTATTATTAACACTCGCGTTCAGTTTCTCGTTCTCTGGTAACCCGTCGCAGATTCGCTGCATAAACTCCTCTGCGCACCTCTGCGCGCTCAACTTCCCGGCGTGGCCGTCAAATATGCAAAACACCGCGTCCGCAAACCGCCCTGGAACCGCATCGTCCACGAACACGCAGTACGTGTCTTCGTCTTTCGTTGATTTTTCTTGGAATATACCTTCGTACGTAATACAGAGAGAAAAAAGCATTTCAAGCGTCAGTACGAGAGCGATACGAGCCCGTATTCTATTTACCCAAAAAACGAGAGAGAGAGAGAGAGAGAGAGAGAGAGAACCGAGAGTCGTTTTCGCTTTCCTCTCTCTTTCTCTTCCGTCTTTGTGCGCGCTCTTTCTTCTCTCTCGACCCAGAAAAAAACCATCCATCCTCGCGGACGAGAGCGTCGAGGGAAGATTCGCACCACCGCGCGACAAACTCTCTCTCTCTCTCTCTCTCTCCGTTTTCTCTCTCCATCATCATCATCAAAGCGAATTGTGCGGAATCGATTTGTACGGAATTTACGCGACGACGAACGCTTTTTTACCGAAACGCGCGCTCGGGGGAAGAAGAAGAAGAAGAAGAAGAAGAAGAAGACGGAGAAATACAAAAGCTCCAAAACAACAACAACAACAACAAAACGCACCGTATTCGCACCCGGAGTGTAAAAACGCGTTCACCGCGCCTCCAACCGCAACCGCGGGCTGTTGTTTGTTGTTCAGACTCGACGCGCTTTGGTCTCGTCGCAGCATTTCTTTTTTCTCTCTTCTTCTCTCGCGATGATGATGATGATGATGATGAAAAAAGCGACTCTCTCTCTCTCTCTCTCTCTGGACGACGACGACGACCCGACGATGGAGACGCGCGCGTATCGCTCTTCTGCGTTACTTTATTCCCTTTCTTCCATCGTCGTCCAACCACAACAACAACCTTTTTCGAAGCGCCCGCAAAACTCCTTCTTCTTCTAACGGTAGAGTAGTGTGCAGAGTTCTCTCTATACAATAATGGTGTTTATAAAAAGCGATTCCAAACCAACGCAAAAAAATCAAAAGTCCTCCCGAAGAAGAAGAAGAAGAGGACAAAAAACCCTAAACCCTAGAGTCTCTGTTGAATTTAGGGTTTTGTTTTTTTGTTTTTGGAACTCGCCAGAAAAGATCATCGCTTGCGCGCTCCTAGGTGACAAAACTTTGGTGCTCTCTGCTTGGGACTTTTGACACCAACGTAAATAACACGACTTTGGCAAGAGAGTCGCGCGCGCTCGACGTCGTCATCGTGTCATCCTTCTCGACTCTCTCTCTCTCTCTCTCTCTCTTCTTTCTTTTTTATCAAAAAGAGATCGCGTAAGAGAGAGGGTGGTCTTTTTTAAGGAAGGGGAGTGATTAGTCGTGTACGCAGAGATCATCTGATCGTTTGAATCGTGTCCGTCGTCGTCTCAAAATCTTTGTGGGGAAAATCCAACACACACAATAAAACAAAAGCATCGTCGTCGTCATGAGTACTGGAGGAGGTCACCATAACGCGCGAGCGCTGTTAGCGGACGCCGGAAAAGGCGTCGAGGTGGAAACCGGAGAAATTCTGTTCATCTGTTTCGGGGCTATTTTAGCCGTCGGGATGATGATCGGCGTGGGATGCTGCGTCGCGTACGGGGCGCAACACAGACGACGGAAATTGACGTTCCCGGGGGCGGAAGATTACGTCTCGCACGGACGAATGAACGCGAGAAAATGGATCAAGACGATTGGTGCGCCAGATATGATTGCAGAACAGTACGATATTGCCTACGCGGGAGGGGAATTGCCGAAAGATCGGTACCAACGATTAGCGTTGCCGATGTATGCGGATTCTGGGAAGAAGTTTGACCCGTGCGAGATGCCGAAGAAGTGGCTCAAGCCGCTCGGGCCGCCATTGCGTAAACTTTACTTGTGCTTCTTTTGGAACGATATATGTAAGGTCATGTATAAGGATATGTATTGGGGAGCAAAACGGTTGCGAGACTGGAATCAAGAAACGGAAGCGGACGAGGAGACGCCGGCGAGATGGTTGGGCGAATGCAAACCGTGTTGCTACGCCGCCGATTCGTTCAACTCGTGCACGAACTGGATGTGCTGCGAGTGCTGCGGAATGAACGAGTGTAAAACGTTGCAAGAATCGACAACGAACTGCGTCAAGTCGGTTGGGGATCCGAACTGTTGCGTGGTTGAGGATGGGAAGTTGACGGGTGTGCCGAAAATGCCGTCGATTCCATCGTGTAAGGTGAATAACTGCGGCGGTTGCGAATCGTGCACCGTGACGTGCACGAAACAACCGGCGGATCAAATGGTGGCACCGGGAGAGGATGCTTCACCGGAAGCACACGCAGCGTATGAGGCGTACACGGAGAGAATTGCGAAAGAGACTGCGGAGACGAAAGCGGAAATCGCTAAGGAGAGAGCGAAGAAGGCTATCGAAGCCGCCGCGGTGAAAGCGCAACAAGAGGAGAGATACACAAACCCCGACGCTTAACGCACAGGAACAACACTAAACATGTAATTTTATCACACATTAAATAAAAAGAGAGTACGAAACGTACGTACGATTATAAATTTGCTAAAAACTTTATTAAATCTCTCTCATGAAGCCTTGCGCGTTTGTGATGAGCTGCAACACGCCGAACACCAACAAACCGCCCGGAAATACCTTTGGTCCCGGCCAATCTAACGGATCGTCTTTGGTTTCGTTAAATCTATCGAATTCAATTTTAATCGTATATGCGCACGCCAACGCACCAATGCCTAACCCAACCGGCGTGGCAATTTGGTTATCGGAGTTTATCAACACGAACGCCGCGACGCACCCGCCCAACGCCGGCGCCAACGCCGGTAAATTCGGTCTGCCAACAAAATCAGGCGCCATGCGTTGCGAATTCAAAACGCCTTCCGCGCCTAAAACTAAAGCCAAGGAGAGGTTCTGTTGCGCGACGGCGAGCGCGACCGCCGGGTCGATCGCTCGCGTTTGCATTCGAGACCCTCTTCTCGTCCCATTCCTCCTTCTCCTCTCCGACGACGACGACGATGATGATGATGATTTCGATGATGATGATGATGATGATGATAATGACGACGACGATGCCTTCGTCGTTCTTCTCGGTCTCGCCGTCCTCCTCGTCGACGCAAAAGACCCTCTTCTCGTCCAGCACAAAAACTGCCTCCTCGCGGTCGTCGTCGTCGTCGTCGAAATCGTCGTCGTCATGTTTTTCTCTCTCTCTCTCTTCGTCTCTCTCTCTCTCTCTCTCTCAGATGATGATTAAAGATATACTCTTTTTTTGTACTCTTCAAGAAGAAGAAGAAGAAGAAGAAGAAGAGGAAAGAATGGGTGTTCGCACTCCTCCTCCTGCCAAAACACACAAAAAAAGAAAGACAGAGAGGAGAAAAAAAAAGAAAAAGAGAGAGAGATTTTTTTGTGTGTGTTCGGAACCCTAAACCCTACATTGTGACACACGCCTTTTTCTTCTGCATACTAAAGAAACTAGGACTTAGTGTAACGAAAAGCTTTAGTAGTAGGAGTGTCTTTAGTAGTGTCTGTCGTCCGTGTGTTCCCTGCTGCTTTCGAAAAGCCGTTGCGATGAAAGAAGAAGGCGCGCGGCGCGGAGAAAACGACGACGACGTAAACGACGACGCTTTTGTAAAAAACGGTGGGGTTGCCGCCGCAAAAAAACGAGAGGTGAAGAAGGTGGTCGTCGAGACGACGATTGGGAGTAAAGTTGAAGAAAAGGAGATTGATGATGATGATGATGATGATGATGACGAAACCGACGCGTTGAACGGCACGGTGATTGTGAAGGATTCGCCTTCGAAGGAGGAGAGGACAAGGACGACGATTTCGACGACGACGATTTCGACGACGACGACGACGACGGGCACAACAATGAACCGACGAATGAAAAACCTCTTCTCGAGAGAAAACGCGGAAAAGTTTGCGAAAAACGCGAAAGAGACGACGTTCAAAGCTGGACACTTGTTGCAAGACGTCTCGAGCAAATCGTTCGTGAAAGTGAGAGAAAGCGTGAAAAAAATGAAAGACTTGAGCGTTACGTCGAATAAAAACGAAACGAACGAGGATGAAAAAGCGAAGAAACGCGTGGAACGAGGATTACGCGCGAGCACGACGGAAACAACGAATACCAACGCCGACATATTCTTGGACGTGGAGGACAACTTGCGCTTTCTCGGGTACGCCGACGGCGACAACGCGACGCTGGCCAAAGTCACCGTGATGAAGTGGAGCGTGATGTTTCCAAGGTGCTTAGCGGTTGGAAGAGAAGATGGAACGATTCGAGTGATTGTGTTTGGGAATAAGAGTAGCATCGTCAGTACAAAAAATAAAAAGATGAAAGAACGCGATGCAACGAACGAGAAAAAGCAACACAAGAAAGATGGTTCCGTGACAGATAGAATTGCAAGCATTGAACAACAGCAGAGACGAGATAGAGAAACATCACCACCATCAACTTCATCATCATCACAACCACCACCACCACCACCACCACCACCTACGACAGAAATCATCCTCTCGGATGATGAAGACGAAGAGAAAATGGACGAGTACAATGCGCACGGCGTCTCGCACATGTTCGAACTCGAAGAATTTTTCACAGAAGCCGTTTCGGATTTAGATTGGTCGTTAGATGGATCTGCTTTGCTCGCGTGTTCCGCAAAAGGGAAGGAAATTCGTATGTATAAGCTCCACGATAACAATTCGGGGAACACAAACAACGCGACGAAATATTTCCACTCCAGCACTCTCGAAGCCGTCGTGCAAATATCAGAAAATCCAACGAGCGTGAAGATACATCCGGTGAGAACGAACTTGGCGTTAATCACCACGAAACAACGAAGTGTAATGTTAGCGGATGTGAACTCTTCGCAACCGCCAGACAGAGTTCGCGTGCAAGGCGATCCTGAAGCTGGTTTAAAAGAAATTTGTTTCAACACGTCTGGGAGACTCGCATATTTCGGTGACGACACCGGAAGAGTCTTTACACTTTCTTGCATAGAAAGGAAAGACTTTACGAAGAAGTTATCCATTTCGAAACTTTTGAGTAAAGGTAAAACAAGCAGCAATAACTCCTCGTTGGCGAAACAAACCGATCCAACGTCTCGACGGATAAAAGAAGAGAAGAGAAGTGGCATGCGTAGGAGTAATAGCAGTAACGGCGGCGAAGGAGATGACAGCGCGGGAGGTGATGATGGTGCAGCTGTTTCAGAAAGTAACGTTAACGACGTGCACGGGGATGGCGAAGGCGGCGAAAGTTCTGCCGCTCCCGCCGCCGCAAAAAAGTCTGTGATGTCCGCCCTGAGACCGGAAGAGATCAAGGAAAAAGCGAAAGAGAAGGCGAATTTGATGGCAAAACGCATGAAGGATGACGTGAAAGTGGCCATGAACAAAATGAAAACGTACGCGAAAGAAAAAGCAACGAAACCTTCCCAGGGCTTTTCGCTCACGGTTTTGCACGTGAACAGTTTAGGCCAAGAGCGATCGCCAGTGTGCGCCTTATTTTGGTGCGCGTATGTCGCTTCAATCAACGCGCCCGTCCTCGCCGTGGCTACGGAAAACGGGAAAATTCGGGTACTCAAAATTGTCGATTTAGGAACGTCTGGCGACCACTTAGTGCCTATTGCGACAGCATCCATGCCGTCCCAACGCGGTGGTTTTTCGTTTTGCCCGGCTAAAGTCTCCACCACACCGCCGATGGTCGCCTCGCCACGCGAAAAAGTTACCGGTTTGGTGTGCGAAATTTTGCAAACGAAAAATTCGCTTTCGCAAAACGAGGAAGGCCAAGATGAGCGGAATTACGAGGTCAAGCAAGTCCTCGAAACGCGAGAAGACGACACGTTCTTTAGCGATGGCGAAGATGACACCAAGCAAGATAAACCGAAAACGCCCGCGCTCGCGTTTTGTGCAGATTCATTCTCCTTTTCGAGCGACGGTTTGAGATTAGCCGGTAGCAACGCGAACGGGAAAGTCGCCGTATGGACGAGTTTTGCAATTTGAGAAGGCGCTTGGAGTAAAAATGTTTAGAAGAATTACTTTGTACCATGGTACTCCTACCAGTAGTTGTTATAAATAAATTAACAAATAAATTAAAGGTCGTGGTATGAGAAACTACCGCTCGGCCCTAGGTGATCAAGTAGCGTAATATGCATAACAACGAAGCAAAGTTTTGTTCTCTACATCACTCTTCTCCACTTTTTCTTTCTTACACCCCGTACGTTTGCTTAAGTTTTTGCACCACCGCCGGCTCTAAATGATTCCTCTCGAGTTGCGCCCATTGGTCCGCACCAATGTGATTCTTGTACCCTTGTAAAACGTCACGCATGGCCGAAGAGACTTCTTGGCTTCTGCACTGTCTCCAAGACGCGATGGCTTCGCAAATCTCTTTCAAACAATTCATGCCTCCGTTTGGATTCACTTTGATCATCTCGCACAAACCTTTAAACGCGTGTTCCTTCTCGACACCGTCTCGTAACCTTCGCATCGCAACGCACCACGTCGGCGCAATGTTTTGCAAAGCCGACGCCAACTCTTCCGCACATTGCATCGAAATTCTTCCGAGAGTTATCGCCGCATTTTCGCCTAAACTTCGATTGACCATTCGCATCTCGAGGATTCCCGCCAAAGATTCCGCAAACGCGCGCGCGTGCGGTTGCAACGCGCTCGGCTCGCATCGAATAGCTAATTCTCCAGCTGCCCAGCATGCGTTGTTACAGCACGATACCGTCGCCGCAGTAATCATATTGGGAGCCAAATTTTGTTTGGCTATATCCAGAAATTCTCTTAACGACGGACTGACGTGTTGTGGGCACGCTTTCGAGACGTCGCCTAAAAGCGCAAACGCCGAACGTCTGACTGAAGGCGTATCGTCTACACACGTCGCCAACAAGATCTCTCTCGTATGAGAATTCAACAACAACGGTTCACATTGTTGACCTAAACCTTCGGCTAAACCAGAAAGCAAATCTAAACCGACCAAAAGATGTTCATGAATGTGCGCATCGTGCGGAAGTTCGTTCCTTTGCACCGCTTGTTTCTTTTGCAGTTCTGTCGTGCACAGTTGCGAAGCAGCCGCAAAAATATCCGGTGCATACTTCATACATCCACTACCGGTACCGGCTACGACAGCAGTGATGCATTCTAAGAGATTATAGGTTTCTGGATCACCTTCTTGCGCATTCTTCCACTTCTCCATCATTCTCGGAAGCAACTGGTCGGCATATTTTGGATCGGAAATCGAAGGGCCGATGTACTCCGCCATCGTCTGTAACGCGTCGTACAAATTTCTCTGATTCTTTCTCTGATATCTGTCTAACGCCGCACTCAACGCCTGGACAATCTGTTCCGTCCAAGGTGCGAGAATTTCCCGACCTTCTTGTAAACAGTTTGCCAAAGCACCGCACGCGCCAGCTTGAACTTTCTTATTTTTATCGACGATCTTGTTCAAAATACCCATCATCACCGTTTGAAGTTGTTGCAAACCAGCCGCGGCGGCTTCCGCCGTCGTTCCAGGAACGGCGTTCGGGTGATCAGCCGGCATGGCGGATCGACACAACCACGGAGAAAATCGGGACAACGTCCAGCACGTCGTTGATCTCACTAAAGGTCTCGGATCGTCCAACATTGGGTATAAAAAACCAACGAGCTGTGGTAGGTACTGCGCGAGACCGTTCGTGCACCCCTCTGCGACTGCGCCCAACGCTAAAATGGCAGACTCGCGGATTCTCCAGTTTTGGTCTGCC
>MDSZ01038221.1_pt1 | contig 20983 bp, 14 predicted proteins | sample 811201 | NCBI WGS metagenome assembly MDSZ01 (sample SAMN05326647, study PRJNA326480) | marine metagenome | isolation source: seawater | place: Indian Ocean: North | collected 2010 | reverse complement strand
TATGAGCGACGGCATAGAGGTCAACTCCTGCAGCAGATGTCGCTCTGATGCAATCGTTCATCAGGTTTACAGTGGGCAACATCTCTGCGGCAAGCATCTCGAAGAATCGATCAGGAAGAGAACATCAAAGGAACTAAGATCTCAATTGGAGCTCCCAAAGAACGCTCTGAGAGAAGATGGCTCCAGATTTAGAATTTTGATTGCAATTTCTGGAGGAAAAGATTCTGCGGTACTCCTTTCGATGATGGCAGATATAATTGGACGTCGTAGGGATGTAGAATTGATTGCTGGATGTGTAGATGAGGGAATTGATGGCTATCGAGCTCCTTCGATCGTTTTCGCAAAACAATTATCCGAATCCTTGGGAATTCGATTCGAATCAATGAGTTACCAAGAAATGGGATATGGTAGAATGGACCAAATTGTTAATTCTATGTCGTCGATAGCTCAAAAAAATCCAGAGGCTAATGGTCTAATGCCATGTTCATACTGTGGTGTATTCCGTAGACAGAGCCTCAACTCACTCGCGGAAAAGCTAGATGTCGATGTTATGGCATTGGGACATAATCTGGATGATATGGCTCAATCTGTTCTGATGAATCTCCAGAAGGGAGAAATCGAAAGATCTGTAAGACTAGCCCCCCATACAAAGTTTCCAATCGAAGGAATAGTTCCTAGAATCGTCCCATTAAGATGGATTCCTGAGCAGGAGATACATGCTCATGCCATTCATTCTAAACTTCCTATTTTCCATGGCGAATGTCCTCATGCCGCAGGGGCAATGAGACAACAGAGCAGATTAGTTATTGCAAAGTTGGAAGCTCAAACACCCGGTGCAAGACACGGACTTTTGCATTCTTTGGATCAAATTAGGGAGTTACACAGTAAAGCTAACCCATTGTCTAAGCAGGAAGTCAAACATTGCTGTAGATGTGGCGAAATAACTAGCAGAGATATCTGCCAATCATGTACAATGAAAGAATGGATTGCCGACGAGGTTTGAAATTCAGAGAATATTCTCAATCAATTCGTCAATTTCTTGGACCTTTCCACAATAGTAGCATCGAATCTCCAGCGGATCGTGAGAGAAAATCCTGAGTCTTTGAGGTAGAGGCTCTCTATCGTTCTTTGTAATGCAGTTCGAGAATGTACAAGTCGCAATATTAACTAAGTCTTCAGTGAGTTCAACAACCATTTTCTCAGCTACTGAATGGTTTCGAATAATCGCAATACTGGCATTGGGTGCAATAAGTGCTAATCTGTCCAACTCTTCCCTACTCAACTCTCTATCCTCAATCTTTAGTACATCCTTCCTTCCGAGCTTATCACTCGGAACATTCATGACAAGAGATACAGGAGTTGCTCTGGATGTATCTATCCTAAGGATTCTAATTACCTGCATTGCCCGTCCTGATGGAATATGATCTATGACTGTTCCATTTCTAATTGCCGTGACTCTTCGCATCTCAGACATCATTTCACTTCCTTAGGAACTCCAACACCTAGGCTTCTGCATAGCAAAGCCATTCTGGTTGGAACGCCGTTGAATGCTTGTTCGAAATACTTTGCATGATCCGATGAATCTACATTGGGGTCGATCTCATCAACTCTTGGAAGAGGATGCATGACAATCATGCCCTTTTTCGCAGCACTCAAATCAGAAGAGTTTAATTTGAAAATTCCAGCTACCTTTGCGTACTCGTCCTCATCTGGAAACCTCTCTTTTTGAATCCTAGTCATGTATATTACATCTGCAAGGTTAATCTGTTCTTGAAGGGATTCAGTTTCTGCAACTTCTGACCCTTGGGATCTAAGATCAGAAACAATCTCCTCGGGCATCCTAAGGGTTCCAGGCGATACTAGGGTGAGACTTGCTCCGAATCTAACCAATGCATGAGATAGGCTGTGCACTGTTCTTCCATATCTTAGATCTCCAACTAGGACTACATTCAAACCCTCGAGATCTCCATGAGACTGACGGATTGTAAAGAGATCAAGCATAGTTTGAGTGGGATGATTACCAGCTCCATCACCCGCATTGAGGATAGGAATTTCTACCGCATCTGCGCTGTATTGAGCAGCTCCCTGCCTAGGGTGCCTAATTGCTGCAATATCAGCATATCCATCAATCATCTGCATCGTATCATACAGTGTCTCACCCTTCGAAACAGATGTTCCAACGGAACTAAAATTCAAGACCGAACCTCCAAGCCTCTTCATCGCAGTCTCAAAAGACATTCGCGTTCTCGTTGAATTCTCAAAGAACATATTTGCTAGGACCTTTCCTTCTAGCAGTGGTAGATTAACCACTCCCCTAGCGACTGGAACCAGTCTCTCTGAATCATCGAGGATTGCAACAATTTCATCATTAGTCAGGTCATCCATAGTAACTAGATCGCCCATGACTCTCTCTTGCCCCCGGCAGTCGCTCTTTCATATGCCTTGTCATTACCCGGGATAGTAATTTTCTACCCACCGGCGTCTTGATGAGTGATACTCTCTCTCATAATAGCGTGATAATTAGCCGAACGCCCTTGCGAGTATCTTTCTGCGGCGGAGGAACTGACTTGGATCAATTCTCAATGAACAATTCATCGGGAGGGAGGGTGGTATCTCTAGCAATCGACAGATTTGTGTATGTAACCATAAATAGGAGATTTGACGATTCAATAAGAGTCTCATACTCATCTACCGAGAATGCAGAATCGATAGATGATGTTCAGCATGATTTAGTTAGGGAGGCCATGCGTTTAACTGGTACAGAATCTGGAGTTGAAATTACAACAATTGCTGATATTCCTGGGAGAGGCACTGGCCTCGGATCCTCTTCTTCAGTTACAGTAGGACTGCTCCACGCTATGCATGCTTTCCATGGAAGAAAAATTTCCAAGGAACAACTAGCAGAAGAGGCTTGCAAGATAGAAATAGAAATTTTGGGCGCCCCAATTGGTCGTCAAGATCAATATGCTGGCGCATTTGGAGGGATTAACTCTATCAGCTTCGGATCAAATGGAGTTATGGTGGAACCAATTGATGTATCAGATGAGTTAATTACGGAGATTTCAAACAGATTTAGCCTAGTTTTCACAGGACTAACTAGGAGTGCAAACAAGGTTCTCTCTCAAGTTGTTGAGGATATCGAAAGTAAGAATTCTAGTCTAAAAGAGATTAGAGATCATGCTGATTTAGCTGCTGGAATGATCGAGTCTGGAGACCTGGACTCATTGGGGCTACTACTCAACTCTTCCTGGCTGGCGAAGAGAGAAACCTCTCCAAATGTCAGTAATGACGAGATCGATAAATTGTATAATCAACTAATCTCATCTGGGGCTAAGGGTGCCAAATTACTCGGTGCAGGGTCTGGAGGCTTCTTTTTGGTTTACGGTGAAGATTCTCTGAGACAACAACTAACTAACAAACTCGACGAAGAAAAAAGGATTATTCCTGTTGGAATAGATTTCTCTGGCTCGCAGATAATCTATGGATAGTGAAGGTAGAATAAAATGACCTCGAAGGTTGGTGTACAAAATCTTATTTTTGTTGTCTTTTTAATTATGACACTCCAGATTCCAGTACCGGAAGAAAATCAATTGCGAGATGTAAATTTGGATAGTGGTTCCTTAGACCAAGATACATTGTTTACAATCGATGGATACTCTTTCCTGAACTTTTCAGGAAATATATCTCAATATTCTTCGATAAATGCCTCGTGGTCACTTGAAGTGACAGTTATGGAGGGTTATGGCACTGAATTACTTGAAAATAGATCACTAGGACTCCTGGGGCAGATTGATACAATTATTGGAAACTCTGATGGCTGGGTAGACATAGAGGAATCCGAGCAATTTGCTTCAATGGTTTCCGAAGCAAGGAATTGGACGGATGCAGAATCTGCAGGATGCTGTAGCTTTGATTATCAACCGATGACTCTCTCTGGAGACAAACAGCTGACAATAATTCCTCCAGAAGTAGGACCAGTAAACAGAACTAACGGATTATGGGGTTGGCGCGAGTCTGCAAATATTTCCGGTTTTTCCGATGCAAGATATCTGAGGCTTATAGATCTGCCAAGAGTAGGTGCTATGGCTGAAGAAGTTCCACTACATATCAGTCTACCAATTGGATGGGAATACAAATACAGTCCAATGGCTGAGATTATTAACGGAGATCCTGGGAAATTCATAGTCAATAGGTCAGATGCACCTGTAGCTTCCGATATCAGAATTACAATCGGGGAAAATGATCCCCCTGTTCTAACCGGAGCCAGGTTTCCACCATCTCTCTCCGTGATATCATCTGAAAGCACCTCCACCTACGTTGCATCATGTAGTGACAGCCCCTTGGATTCCCCCGATATTCAGTGGACAATAAGCAACGGTGAGATGCAAGTCTCAACAATCAACAATACTTGGTTTGATTTTATCCCTGCAGATCTAGGGTTATTGCATGGGGATGAGATTACAGTCAATGCTACTTGTTATGACTATCATGGACAGGCCTCATTCTGGAATGAAATAGCATTTATCGACGGAATTGCTCCATCATGGTCTGGAAACTTAACATTTGGAGAAGACTCACAAAAAGGCATCTTTGCCCTTCCTTCTTTAATCGAAGTGATTTCTGGTAGTGAATTGAGATTTGAGGTGATTGGGTCCGATGAATCCGGACTACCAGTTTATCTTGAGCTTTACACGAACATCTCAGAAGGTTGGAGACAATATGGGGTATCCCAGCAATTATTCCACTTTACTGCAAATCAAGGATCAGGGGTAAACGGAGTAGAATTAGGAGTGGTTGAGAGGCATTTTCAAAGAGATCCAACAGAAATAAGTATGATTCTTGTCACCACAGATGAGGCAGGTAATTCAGTTATGAGCGAATGCATAGTCAGGGTTCTAGATGGCAATCCTCCAACAATAATTCCCAGACTATTTTGGAATGATCTACCGATAGAGTTTGACGATGAAATACACGAAGGCGATGAATTAAAACTCGATCTTCTTCATTCATTTGACGATTTGGATTCAATTGACAAGGTTTCATGGTCCGTTTCAATAGATGGAAATATCCTACTCCTTGAGGAAAACTGGACTTCGGACCAAAGAATCCTGATTCCAGATCTTTCTCAGGGGAGTCATGAGATAGTTCTAACTGCCACCGACTCGAAAGGAAATACTATTCAAGAAGAGATCCAATTGACTGTTTTACCAATGAGAGGAGCGAATATTAGTATTATTGATACCAAGTTTTCCGGAGATCCCAAAGTAGGGGGGGAAGCTACTTTGATAGTTACTTTACAAAACCAAGGAAGCGACCCAGCCTTCGCACGAATTTGCTTATCTGATATTTGTGGAAGATGGATAGATGAACCTATTTCGGCCTCTCTCGACTCTGGCCCCGAAATTAAGACAATTGAATTCAATTTCGAAATAATCAATGAAACGATGGATGGAATATCATTACATTGGGACAGCGCTTCTGCTGGTTCAAGTGGGTATCTTCCAATCGAAATTACTTTCGAAAATAAAGAAGAAAGTACTCAAATATCAGCCCTGTTAATTTCCACAATAGTTATTTTAGGCTCAGTATTGTTATTTTACAGAACCTTTCGTTCCAAATAATCATCGAAAATTTCTACACATCTTACCGCATACATATTGACCTCGTGGCATCCTAAAGGCATCATGGTGATGCTACCCGACTACCCTGAACGAGCAATCGCATCACAGCAAAAAAGAGTCGAACAGGGCTTACTCTTCTGTCAGATGCTTCTTGTCTCAATCGGTGCATTATGGCTATTTTTCTCTTTAGGGAGCCAATCTGGAGCGTTATTCCGATTTGGTCCAGTACTCTTTCTATTCAGCGGTGCTCTATTATTGCCGGATCTTCTGGATTTTGGTCCTATTCAAAAAACTAGAACCTCTACTGCATCATGTATCTTATGGCCTCCAATTTTAGCCTTCAGTGAAGTAAGTAGAGTGGACGAAGGAATATCAATAGGAATAATCCTGCTTATTTTCGTAGTGCTAATACTCTTCCTTAGCTCGGTTAAGACCCTCTCATCAGATGTAAAGTCTAGAAGGTGGAGGGGACTCAGTACTTCCCTAGGTTTTGGATTGGCACTACCAATAATTCTGGCTAACTCAAGTATTGAGTCATTGTACGTCATCGCATTCCCTGCCCTTTTCTCCACAGTCCCAGCAATTTTTTCCAAGGATGGTCTTGAAGAAGAGAGGAAAATTTTCGCATCTCGACTAAAGAAGGTAGAATTGCGAATCATGGATATTCAATCTGGACCTGCATTGATGCAGCAACCCAACTCCCTTCTCAAGACTGCTCGAGAGGAAGGATGGGCTGATCCTGAGACGGGGCTCAATCTGATCAAAAAGGCTGAAATGGAGGCTGATCGAATTGAATCTTACTTGGAGGATTTAGAGGAAATTAGACTTCAAGTGGAAGACTCTATTTCACGTTCAGAAAAAATTGTAGGTAGAACAGGGCAATCAAGAGCCTATCTTGAAAAGGCTATGGAAGAAATCGAAAACGGCTCTCTACGTTCGGCAGAGGAGAAGTTCAGAAAGGCGAAATATAGGTCCGAGATTATTGTGAAGTATTGGAAAAATGCCATGGATGCTATTTCCAAAGCAGAGGAGTCCATTGGCACGCATGATGGCCACATTGTAGATAGTATTACTGCAACTCTTGATGCAGCCAAGAAAGCAATAGAAGAAGAAGACCCTCAGTACGCTCTATCAATCGTTTCCGAGATACCTTCTCAGATGGGGAATGTAGAAGGTCTTATTCATAAGGCAGAAATATCAATCCTTGAGGCTCAAAATGCAATTAATGGTGCTGAAGAGGGCACTACTCAGGATGCTCATGAAAGGCTCAAAGAGGCAAAGGAAGCGAATAGTATGGGCAATGCCTCAATGGCCATCGGCCTCGCGGAGGGGATCGTCAGGTCAATCAGAAGAGTTAACGAAGCAAAAACTTCAGTTCAAAGAGCTTTGAGACAAAGGAAGACTATCGAGGAAAAACTCCCTTCCGGCGACGAGAGGTCAAAGTGGATTGAGAGGATAGATGAGATCGAGTATCTTGCCACCACAGGAAACTGGATTGAATCCTCAGAAATGTTAGATAGCGTTACTAGCGACATTGAGGAATTCACATCAAGTGTTGAGGAGGCAAGAGAGATGTTGAATTTCTTGAATGAAGACTGGAAGAAACTCCGTAAGAAACTCGACTCATCAGGAAAAAAACCCGATGATCCTATGAGAATACGATCAGAGAAGCGCCTCATAGACTCAGAAAGGGCCATTTCCGAGGGAAGAGTTGATGATGGCCTTAGATACCTCTCAGAGGCAGACTCTGCAATGGAATCTCTAAGAAGAATTGTATGATTGATAGTATTAAGTCCCCAGCGAGCCTCTAAATTACTGATTCATTTCGGGTGAATCATGCGGACATGGTCTAGTGGTTATGACAGCAGGTTCCCAACCTGCTAACCCGGGTTCAACTCCCGGTGTTCGCACCATTTCAGCCGATTATGGATGAAGCACACAGCCAATTCGTTTAAATTACAAATGACGATGTTAACCTTCTATGGACCAAGCACTGGACATGCAGGTTGCCGCCTTGATTTTCTTGGCTGGCACACGCAGCCTCGTCACCAGTGATCACACCGGTGGCGTTGAAACGACGAGGGAAGATGATGATGGATCCGAAGACCCGGCACCGTACAATACAAACCCTCTCTTTCCTACGGATCGCGAAAACCTTACATGTTTGTGAAAAACTGAAAATAACGAAACTGAAATATTCAAAAAAAATAGATGAAGGCAACAACATGGACAGAGGGAAGCCGAGAGCATTACTAGCGATATTCCTTTTTTTAGGATCTGGCTGTCTAGGTGCGATTGATGACATCACAGATGCAATAGATGATACAATTGACGTGCTAGAGGGTGACTACCCCCAACTAGAGCTACCAGAAAGGAATCGCTCTTCACCGGTACTACAGAAATACGATGCATGCGATTCCCTTCTGAATGACCTCAAAAGAGCAGTTTATGACGAGATGATTGTAAACCTAGACCAGCAAAGCTACTGGCACTGGATTTCAGATCCATGGATGAGAATGATGGATGACACGGCGTTCGCTGAAGACACAGTGGCGACTCTAGATTCAGGAGACTTAGTGGAAGCCATAGGAACCTCTACCAACCAAGGAAATAGTGAATATTCCAGAGAGGGAGAGTTTTCAGGAACTAATAACCAGGAGTCTGGAGTGGACGAGGCAGATTTCCTGAAGACTGACGGATACCACATTTACATGCTGAATGGGCAGCTACTCCTGATAATGGGAGTTCCAGAGTTCGGTAACCTTACGCTTGAGTCGAATCTGACAATTGAGGGAAATCCAACACAGATGATGATTGACGGTGACAGACTTGTCATCTCCTCATCAATCTACTACTGGACACTTCCTGATGATAGCGAACTCAGGAATCTAATGTCGGAGCAGGTAACGGTGAATTATGAAAACGATAATGATGAACATCATTCATACACTTACATGAGGGTTCAGAATCTGGTGAAATACACAGTTGTGGATATATCCGATAGATCATCTCCTTCCGTTGAGAAGGAGCTATACATCGAGGGGGATTATCACACTGCCAGGTTGGTCAATGGTACCGTGAGATCAGTAACACACCTCTGGTCACACTTAGATGATGGGATTAGGAACTGGGTAGATCTCCCTAGCGGGTACTGGTCAATAGAAGACTTAGATGATAGGATGGACATCTGGAATAAATCAATGAACCAGACAATTCTAGAAAATGAGAACTTAATCTCAAACCTGTCTCTGGATGACTTTGTTCCTCATATCTACGAAATGACCGAAGAAGGATTATACAAGCATCCTTTAACATATGAGGAATGTTCTGAATTTTCTGCTAGCTCGGATAGCGCAGGAAGAGGATTCACTACAATCATGACCATCCAGATCCTGAAAGAAGAGATTACTCTTGAGGTAGATCACATAACATCATCATGGGCTCATGTATACTCCTCGAAAAACACGTTGATTCTTGCCGAACCAGCTAACGACTGGTGGTGGTTCTGGCGGAATTCAGATTGGGAGGATGCTACAAACATCCATTCATTCGACATCAGCGATGCGAACCATACTTCTTACTCTGCTTCAGGTAGAGTCGAAGGGACAGTAAACGACCAATTCTCAATTAGCGAGTATGAGGGCGCAATCCGAATAGCCTCTACCCTCGATAACTGGGGGATGTGGTGGAGGGGCGCCGAGACCGATGAGAACGGTGAACCTGTTTGGACTGGGCCTACAAACCAAGTTACCGTCCTAATGGATAGTGGTGATGGATATCTCGACCATGTAGGGTTCATTGGTGAAATTGCCACTGGTGAGACTATCTGGAGCGCGAGATTTGTCGGTGACAGAGGTTACCTAGTGACTTTCATGAACATTGATCCACTTTGGGTTTTGGACCTTTCTGACCCTTTCAACCCGGCGATACTCGGGGAACTGCACGTACCTGGCGTATCAACTTACATACATCCATTAGATGACGACAATCTGCTAACTATCGGAATAGCGGGTGGAGACGATGGTCTAGGTCTAGACTGGTCAACTACACAGGTTTCTCTTTTCGATGTCAGCAACACTAGCAGTCCTATACTTTCAGACACGATACCTCTAACCCCGGCATATACTGATGAAAACTGCTTGGATATCTTGACTTGTGGCTGGGCTTGGTCATACTCCGAAGCTACCTACGAGCACAAGGCATTCACATATTGGCCCCCCGAATCGCTCCTTGCAGTACCTCTTTCTTCCCACAGATACTTATTCGACCAAATTGAAGTTGACGGAAGATTATACTCCTCTTCCAGTTACCAGTACGTCTCTGTACTCCAGATGATTTTCGTAGACACGCAGAATGGGACACTAGACAGCCACGGCCAAGTTGAGCACTCAGGTTTCTACAATGAGGAAGGCCTTTCGAGCTGGTGGACTGGTTCTACCAGTATCAGAAGATCTATTTTCATGGGAGACTTCGTCTATTCATTCTCTTCGGGAGGAGCTACAGTACACAGAACTGCAGACCTTCAGCTGCTCGTGGAGCTCGACTTACCTGGATACAAACAGAATGACAATTATTTCTCAGAAGAATCCTCATTAGAATCTGGAGAAGAGACCAAAGCTGAGTCTTCTGGAGAAGAAAGCAATATGTAAGCCTAGAATTATTGTTGAAACGATTCCGATGCGGATGACCGTGAAGACTAGTACCTTGGGACATTTAATTTCTGAACTTCAATACTCTGCCAGATGATCCCGATGAAGCTACAGATTCTCCTTTGAGTGAACCCCCTGGTCTCCTCATATGGACAACTTCCCCATCAACGATAGTATACATCGGCCATCCTGTGAGTTCCATGCCACTGTAGGGCGTCCATCCAACCTTTGTCCAAGTATCTGAATCTGTGATGATTCTTGAAGCCTCCATATCCACTAGAGTCAAATCTCCATCAAAACCCTCGGTTAGAGAGCCCTTGTTTTTGATTCCATAGACTTGAGCCGGTCCAGCACACATCCATTTAGCAATATCTGTAATTTTGCACTTCCCTTCCTTGGCATGGGTCAGCATTAGTGGTAAAGAGGTCTCGACTCCAGGCATTCCAGCTGGTGCATGGGGAAATCCAGCTGCTTTAGCCTCAAGGGTATGTGGGGCATGATCGGTTACAACGCAATCTATCGTTCCGTCTTTCAACCTCTTCCAAAGAGTTTCCCGATCTTCATCATACCTAATTGGAGGGTTCATCAATACCCTCTCTCCCAGCCTTTCAACATCATTCTGATCGAAGGTCAGGTGCTGTGTACAAACTTCCGTAGTGATAAGATCTCCCTTTTTATCATATAACCAGTCTGCCTCTTTTCCACTGGTAAGATGGACGATGTGAAGTCTGTGGTTATGCTTCATCGCTAACGATGCGGCTCTTTTCGTAGCCAAAAAAGCGCATTCTACATCCCTATTCTCGGCATGAGAAGCGATATCTGTGCGATGACTGAACTTAACATTACGTTGCTGAAGTCGTTCTTCATCTTCTGCATGAGTTGCTATGACTCCTCCAGTGTTTGCAAAAATATTTTCCAAGTGTTCTTGCTCATGTACGAGTAAGTCTCCAGTACTACTGCCCATGAAAATCTTGATTCCGCACACCCCATCCATTCCTTGTACACTTTGTAAATCACTGATATTGTCCTTGGTCGCTCCTATGAAGAAACCATAATGAGTGATCGATTTCTTGGATGCAAGAGAAATTTTCCTTTCCAATGAAGGTCGATCGATTGTATTGGGATTATTATTTGGCATATCAAGAAATGATGTAACTCCCCCAGCAGCAGCTGCTCTACTTCCACTTTCTAAGTCCTCTTTCTCGGTATTTCCGGGCTCTCTGAAGTGCACGTGCGGATCAATGACTCCTGGGAGTAAGTGCAATCCTGTAGCATCAATCACAGACTCATTTTTTAGACTGTCCAAGCCACCTCCAATGGCTATTTCAGCAATAGAACCTCCTTTGACTCGCAAGTCCCCTTCTACAATCTTTTCAGGCAATACAAGGGTGGCATTCTGGATCAGCAAGTGGCCTACCATAGTGGTTTCAGGTACAACCGGAATGCTGGCATCACAATACTGTTACCATCATATATGGAATTTCTAACCCCGCGCGCTTCAAATAACCGTAGCCTAGGCGGAGTGACAGCGGGTTGGAGTAGTCAGGTTATCTCGTCGGGCTCATAACCCGGAGACCGGTGGTTCAAATCCACCACCCGCTACCAAGAAAAGTGAAAGTGAAAAAACATAGTACTGCGTTTAATTTTATACAATTAATACTTTCATTGAATCCGATGGGGTCCTTCGCTTGTTCATATACCGTGAATAATTGGTTAGTTGTATTGGTGATTTGATGAGCGAAGAAACAGCGAGCGAGAAATTGGAAGAAGAGGAGATAGTGATAGAAGTTGATGAGCCCGAACCGACAATCGAGGACTTACCTGGAGTCGGGCCTGCAACAGCAGAAAAACTAAGAGAAGCAGGATTTGAAGACCTCCTCGCAATTGCCGTTATGAGCCCACCAGAACTTGCAGAGCAGGCAGAACTGGGAGAAGCAGTATCAGCAAAAATAATCGCCGGGGCCAAAAAATTGGCAAATATAGGTGGATTCGTTAGTGGTGCAGCACTCTTGGATAGAAGAAAAAGAGTACAGAAGCTAACATCTGGAGCATCATCTTTAGACGAATTGCTAGGAGGGGGATTCGAGACTCAGGCTATAGTGGAGGTATTTGGGGAGTTCGGCAGTGGGAAAACCCAAATTGGACATCAATTAGCAGTAAATACAATTCTTACTGCTGACCAAGGAGGACTTGGAGGTGAGATAGTCTACATAGACACAGAAGACACATTCAGGCCGGAAAGAATAGCCCAGATGGCCGAAGCAGTAGGAATAGATCCAAACGATGCACTGGATAGGATCCATGTCGCTAGAGCATACAATTCAGCACATCAAATACTTCTAGTTGATGAGATTAAAAGGATGGCTAAGAATATTGAAATCAAACTAGTGATAGTTGACTCATTGACCAGCCATTTCCGAGCGGAATATATCGGTAGGGGAATGCTCGCAACAAGACAACAAAAACTCAACAGGCATTTGAAGGAATTAAAGCAGGTTGCAGACGTCCAGAATGCAATAGTCCTGGTTACCAACCAAGTTCAAGCAAAGCCCGATGCCATGTGGGGCGATCCAACAAAAGCAGTTGGCGGGCACATCGTCGGACACGCTAGCACATTCCGCCTTTACCTAAGGAAGTCGAAAGGGGGCCGAAGAATAGCTCGCTTAATCGATAGCCCAAATCTTCCAGAGGGCGAGGCAGTCTTTACCGTGACTTCCGAGGGACTACGTGATTAATCGTAGACCTCGGAGTCCGAAGGCTAAGAATGAGCGTCCGTCAAGGCCCCTTCCACAGAACTCATTAGAGTCTGAAAGTGAGATTCGCTAAATTCTAGCTTAAGATCAGCGGCTGAAAAAAGCTCTGGCAGCGTCTTCGTATTGCCCAGACTCATTGCTTTGGCATAGTCGTCTAATGCCTTTTCTGGATCACTCATCTGAGTTTTCCATAGCTGTATAGAACCTAGTTGGGCAATTCCATACTCAATATAATAGAAGGGAACACCAAAAAGATGACTTTGTTGCTGCCAAGAAATCTCTCTAAAATCAGAATAACCTGTCCAGTCCATTTCCGAACCAAATCTGTCTCTTATGGATTGCCATATCTCTGCTCTTTCTTCTCTAGAATGATTTGGATTTGCGTAAATCCAATGTTGGAAAGAATCAATTGTTGCTATCCAAGGAAGCAAGAAAACGACCCCCTCTAAGTGGGATTTTCTCGCTCTATCTACTTCTTCAGAATCATAGAATTTATCCCACCATGGTTGAGTCAGTAGCTCCATTGACATAGATGCTACTTCTGCAAACTCTATTGGATAGTTTCTCTCGTCAATCAGTTCAAGATGACTACAGTATAGAGAGTGGAAAGCATGTCCAGCCTCATGAATCATCGTTTCTAGGTCTCCCTGAAGTCCTGCTGAATTCATGAAAATGAAAGGAATCCTACTTTTCTCAAGATAATACTGGTACCCTCCTGGAGCCTTCCCCTTCCTTGTTTCCAAATCGAGAGTATCCATTTCTACTAGGCTGTCGAATTTACTCCCTAAATCTCGAGAAATCTCATGAAACATCTCAGATAGGCCAACTACCATCTCTTCAACGGTATTGAATGGTCTGAGAGGCTCTCTTCCATGTATGTCTGGACCTGATCCACCTTTCTCATTAACATCCCAAGGTCGCAATTGATCCAAATTAAGAGATTCCAGCCTGTTCCTGTTTATGTCTCTAAGAATTGGCATACAAACCGATTCTACTGATTGATGAAATTCTAAACAATCTTCTACTGTGTAGTCAAATCTATGCATTGCTTTGAACATGTAATCCGTGTAAGTCTCAAACCCTGCATTCAATGCCATTTGGTGCCTTATCGATACTAATTCATCGAATATCTCAGACAGCCTTTCGTTGTCTTGCATCATCCTGTCTGCCATAGAAGTCCAAGCAGCCTCTCTTTGTGATCTGTTGTTAGACTCCAAGTAAACCCCCATTTCGGGGAAGGTCCTTTCTTCATCTTCAAAGACCACTGTCATTGCTCCTTTTATGCTCTGAGACTCTGTTACCAGCTCTGTTTGTCTCACACCTAACGGTATATTCTCCTTTCGAAAAATTTCGACATCTGTCTTCATTCCCCTAATCATCAGATCATATCTTTCGGGGAGATTATCAACTTCAGGATGGCCTACAATTTTTCTATTTAGCTTGTCGGAGAATTCAGATAAGTTCGGTCTAACGTTTTCGACAAAATCTAAGAACGCGCGCTTCTTTTCCTGACTTTCTGTGTCACAAGTCATCTCAATGTATAGTAGGGCGCCAGCTTCTGATACATGTTCTGCAAGTTCAGAAGAATCCCCGATCAAACCTTCGATACAACTAGAACAATTCAAATCCCTTTGCAATAGTTCCTCGGTCACAGGCTCTAAATTCTCCCACTTTGTGGGATCGAATTCTTCAGGAATGAAACCCCTAGCCATGGAATCACTCACTTTTTGACAGATTTCGGCCCTAAAGGGAGGGGACCTTCATCTCTTGTCCATTTTGCACATTTCCACTCTTTTTCTGAGTCCTCTACTTTCTCCCTAATTTCCTCTAAATCTGGATGTTTAGGGTTGTTTTTCTCTACCCAGCACGCGGTACAGAACCTTTGACCCTCAAAATCGAGAAAATTTCCTGATGTACAGCCTATTTCACAAACGCAGCATGATCCGAAGCCATAAAACCTAGGCATATCTAACGAATATCCCTCGTAAGCATCGCCTATCAATTTGACTACTCAGCTACCTATCTGAGATCGGATAAACCCACGTGTGAAATGAACAGATTCTCTATTTCCAAAGTACTCTTATTTCCATGATGTTCTACTCCCACTCTCGATAACCCGGCCTCTGTAGGAATTGGACGTTTTGCAAGCATCTTACCTCCCAGATTCTCAATTAGCCGCAAAGCGTCTTTTGTATGGCTATTGTATATCTCATTAGGAATGGATAAATTCCCAAATCCACTACCCAACTGTAGGTTTGGAAGAAAGATGATCCAAGCCTTGGAATCGCCCTCTGAAATTCCAGCTCTCTCAAAGGCTTTGTTGATTTGATTAGTTCCTGATAATATTCTTATGAACTCAGTATCAGGAGTTTTGGCTACCATCTTTTCATCTCTTTCGTTGCACCGTAACGAGTACCACGTATTCCACAAGTGTATTTCACTAGCTAAAACATCATAATTCACCATCAACCATCTATTGTTTCTTCGGTATTCATTAACTTCGGTTACAATTGAGAAAACATTCTTTATCGGACTTGAAAACTCAATTCCCCATGCGGTAAACCATGGTAGATGGGATGTCATCTAAACAGCCCTGTGGACTCTGGTTGAAGAATTTGACTAGGCTACCTCTTTACTGATTTTTTCGCAGATATTATTAGATTCTCTACTAATTTTGGACTCCAACCTCTGAGATCTGATAGTTTGGCTATGTCCCTCTCAGTCATTGTACAAACATCCAATGGATTGGATAGGCCCAATGTGTCTGACATTTCTCTAGCCCTAACCCTGCCTACTCCCTTTATTGCAACAAGGCCTAAAATGTCAGGCTTACATCCATATCTCACTCTGCGATGAACCTCATCAATAGACTCAAACAGAACTTTGTGAGCATTTCTACCCTCTTTTGATAATTCTTCATCTTCAGCTACAATCCTTTTCATAGAGAATAATAACCATTCTAGGAGCTCTATCCGACTCCTCAGATCACCGGGTTGAACTCCCCAATTTTCCTCTATTCCTTCTAGAGCCTCTTCCTCCATCCACGACTCAACTACAAGTGCTCCTTTCATCCTCCTTTCCTTTTCTAGATCAATTGGTTCTGCAAGAAATTCTCTTTCTCTTGCATGCAAAGCCTCCTGTATTCTATCAAAATCACTCTTTCTTGGCCAAAGAGGTAAGAAATCAGGAGTACAAGAAGCTAAGTGAATGAGGCCGAATGGTGATAATTGTCCAACTAAATCTTCACCAGATAGAATCTTTATTGCTCTTCTTAGACCATCATAAATGACTCTTCCAGAGACTGGATTAAGATATAGCCTGGAAATCCTCATTCCGAGAGGGCTAGGAGAATAAACCATTGCTGCAGCTTCTGGAATAGAGGGTTCAGCCGCATCAAATATACTAGCTTTCCTGAAACCGAAAATAGCAGGACCCTTCCTGGGGGATCTCCGTGAATGTACATTTCCCACTGATTCTTCGATCAAATCTAAACCTGGAATTTTTGTGGCGGAATTAGCCCATGCTGGCATTTCATCCATCCAACCATCCTCATCTATGGATTCAGCCTCATTTCCTTTGATCCTTCGTTTGACTTCATCTGACTCTCCTTCTCTTTGTATCATTCCATTATCACATAGCCAGCAAATTACATCATCAACCCTATCTTCTAGAGTTTCCAAATCCATCTGACTGGCTAGGAACGTCTTGGAGATGAATCTAGATATTGCATCTCTGTCATTAATTCCAGCTGTAGCAATTATTGAAAGTAGATGAATAAGAAGTGCACTATCCTCTTCAGCGTGTAGCGCACCAGGATTTGCTAACTTCGAGGTTATATTTTCAGACTCCCCCCTAAAATAAAAATTCACCAGTGATTCCGCTTCATTAGTACTCTTTGAAACAAGAAAAGACTCACCGAACTCATCAAAACCTGGCCTCCCAGCCCTCCCCATCATTTGCTTTACTTCCATGATTGGAAGTGGTACATTTCTAGCAGCTACTGTGCTCCATCTTCTAGAATCTCTCACTATTACTCTACTAGCTGGGAGATTCACTCCCTGGGCAAGAGTTGGAGTAGCAACAATACAAACTATACTTCCTGTCCTGAATCCCTGCTCTATAATTCTCCTTTGTTTTCCAGTCAAACCGGCGTGATGAAAACCTACTCCACCTCTTATGGAATTTTCCAGAGCTTTAATTGTAGTAGACGACTCATTACTTGAAGACAACGATTTTGCAATTGATTCCCAAGACTTCGCCATCTCACTATCTGGCTTAATTTCTCCACTCGATATTCTAGATTTAATGTGGGTGGATAACTCCCTGGCTTCCTTCTGAGCTGATGATCTTGAGGAAACAAATACCAACATCTGTTTCTTCATTTTAATTGTATCATCCATCACTGCATGAAGATTCTTCTGAACACCTCCATCTAGTATTCTTTTCTCAGGAATTTTTACATTCGTCCCCTGGGGGCTCTCAATAGAGTGAAATGCCAGTTCAAGACCCGTCAGAGTGCCCGAGTAAAGGACCACAGGCCTCCAATTAGATACTACAAGTTCTGCGTCCAACCATTTCGAAATCTCTTTGACATTACCAACAGTAGCCGAAAGAGCAATGATCTGAACATTTTCAACATCATGTCGGATTCTAGATAGTAAGATTTCCAGAGTAGGCCCCCTAATTGGATCCTGTAATAGGTGAAACTCATCTGCAACTACTATACCTATTTCAAAAATCATTGACGGATCAGTCCTCAACATTGAATCTAATTTTTCACTCGTACAAACAAGGATATCAGACTCATCAAGTCTTTTCATCTCATTAGTTCTATCTCCAATAGCAAGGCCAACATCAAGATCTAGGTCCGAGCAAATCTTACTAAGTTCCTCAAACTTTTCGGATGCTAGGGCCTTAAGAGGAACGATGTAGACGCCCTTTTTTCCCTTCAAATCATTCAGCAGCCTCTGAATCATTGTAATGTGAGCAACTAGAGACTTTCCACTAGCTGTTGGAATGGCCAGCATCAGATTTTTTCCACCAAGTGAATGTGGCAAGGCCTCGGCCTGAGGGGGAAAAAGCTCCTCTATGCCCCATTCTTTAGCTAGAACAGATTTTAGTCGATCATCTATAGAGAAGCTGTCAAGACTCATCTTCTGAGACTCTCCACCCCCGTCCATAGATACTCTCGTATTCGGCCGTTCTAAAGGATGCCGAGTATATCAATTCCATCTGTGGAATGCAGGATGCCCCTCTTTTACAGCAATAAATAGGCCCTCGCCAGTGGCACAAACATTTCCATTTACTTCTAGTGTCATATTCACCCTTGCTCTATCTTCACTAATTTCAGTTACTTCCCCTCTCACTTTCATAATCCCGTCCAATGGAGTTGGACGTCTTAGATTAATGTTGTATGACGCCGTAACTGTACACGGCGGACTTGCATCTTTACTTTGGTCCATTAGTGCTATCGATGCTGTCCAATTTCCATGACAGTCCAGAAGGGTGCCGATAATTCCGCCGTTAATCATTCCTGGGAATGCCTGATGTTCTTCTTTTGGAATAAATTCCATTTCTAATCCTTTCTCACATCTGTAGGATTTGATCTGCAGACCTTTTTCGTTCGCAGGACCGCATCCAAAACATATACTATTAGGGGCATGTTTTTCTTGGACTGAAAATTCTGCGCCTGTTTCCATAATTACCTTGGAAGGCTCTATGAAATTGAATTTTACCAATCATAATTTTGCCCATTGTATTAATTTACCAATCCCTAGGGGGCCAATAGTGACCGAGGACGATACAGTCTTGGAAATGACCTCCGATGAGGTTCAAAAATCGAAAACACCTCCTAGACTGAAAAGACGAAGATTTGCTCCAATCAAAATCGCTAATCAAATACCTATGAGGCGTAGGAAAGAGATTGAAAAAGCCCTCGGAGAGGTCGGAGAAAGCCCTACAAAATGGTCTAGGAAAGACGGAACTAAGACCCATATCTTCTTGAGAAAGAGAATCAAACCTGGAACGATCAGACATATCGAATATGACTTACTGGATGTTGAGATAGGAGAGTCATGGCCTGTTCCAGTTAGTGTTGTTCATGGTTCTAGGCCAGGGCCAGTTGTGACTCTTCTTGGAGCTATACATGGGGACGAGTTGGTCGGCCCTCTAGCTTTGACATATCTTTGCGGCTCCAATTTCATGGGACCGGACAGCGTAATCGACCCTAGTGTTCTAGCAGGAACAATCAGAATCATCCCGATAGTAAATCTTCCTGGATATAGGAGGATGATAAGGGATTTTCCAGACGGGAGGGATTTGAATAGATGTTTTCCAGGAAAATCTGATAGCAACACTACATCTAGGGTGGCTAACAAAATTTGGACTCAAATTCTTTCCAGTAGTGATTACATTATCGATTTGCACTCAGCAGCCAAGGGGAGAACAAATATCCCTCAAATAAGAGCTAACCTTGCCCATGCGAGTAGTAATAAAATTGCCAGATCATTTGGTATAGAAACTATTCTTGATAGTAAGGGCCCACGAGGCTCCTTAAGACGAGTGGCAAATGAAAATGATATTGCATGCATCACCTATGAGGGAGGCGGATCAGATGAGGCAGATCCTGAGTCAGTTCAGATTTCAATGTACGGAATAATAAATCTTCTAAGAAGTCTAAGAATGCTTCCAGGTTATCCAAGTAAACCCAGATTTAGAATTTTAGCTTCTGGATCTGTATGGATTAGATCGGACCAAGGTGGGCTTCTCGACGTTCTGGCTCCAGCGGGTAGCTTCGTAGAAGAGGGGGAAATTGTTGCTACAATTACAGATCCTGAACACCCCGGCGTCCAACACGATGTAGTATCACCAATTAGGGGCCTGTTAATTAGCTCCGCTACTCATCCTTTCGTAAATTCCGGTTCTCCAATTGGCCATCTTCTTCCTGTGAAGAGGGGCGTTTCAACACTTAAGAAAAGACTCGATGACGAGGGTTGTCTGATAATTAGTGGTTCTGACGGAGAGCCTCCTTGGAGAGAGGATGATGAGATTGAGGATATCGCAGTTTTCGGTGAATGGTCAGGGGGTTCCCCAGATGCAGAATGGGGGCACGTCAATCCTTCAGAAGAAGAGGATGACAATTAGAAAAAAAACTAGTTTTCACTTTCCTCTGATGTCCATGTTAACTCAGGTGCGGAGGGCAAGTCTATTCCTCTATTTTCTGGTAATATCGCCAATCTCTCTGGAGTAACACCGTATGCCTCTAGGGCATCCTGAAGATCCCTCCTATGGCCCAATCTTGACCCTACAAACAACCCTCCACCACTGATACCAACTAGAAATACTAGGGAAAATAGTATCCCAGAAGGACTAGTTATTGAGCCCAATAATCCAACATCAGCTCTTGGCTCTACCCAAGTTGAAACATATATTTCCCACTCAATCTCAGTTCTATAGCCGTTTTCTAAAATTACAGCTTTCACTTTCTGAATAGAAATGCCTTCATCACATAGTTGAGTTTGTAGATTGTTAAACTGATTCCTACAGTCAATCGGAAGGATGCTCACAACCTTCCCATCGAGACTTGTATTGTTCTCCAAAGAATAACCACTCATCTCCCAAGAGATAGAAGCATCAACAGTTTCTTGAATTCCTGAAATATCTAATGTAATCGACTCATTTTTAGAATCCCAATTAATAGTCAAAGTCTGGTAATCATTAGGGCCATCAAATACGCTACCATCTTCTCTATAGACAGTTCCTCTGGAGATTTCTTGACTTGTTTTAACGAGAACTAGTCTGTTCACATTTTCATCAATTTCTCCGTCACAGTCCTCGTCAATTCCGTTCCACAGCTCAGACGCCCCAGGAAAAATACTCCCGACATAGTCGTCACAGTCCACAAATTCATAGAATCCGTCATTATCCCTATCCAAATCCTTGTATGTCGGACTAGAAAGGC
>MDSZ01035700.1_pt1 | contig 20997 bp, 25 predicted proteins | sample 811201 | NCBI WGS metagenome assembly MDSZ01 (sample SAMN05326647, study PRJNA326480) | marine metagenome | isolation source: seawater | place: Indian Ocean: North | collected 2010 | reverse complement strand
TGGGAAGCAAACAAGAGAAGCGTTTAATAAATATTACCAATGGCATCTAAGCGGTTCTGTTTGGGAAAAATATTTTGACGAAACAGAGCCAGTTCCTTTCGAGCATGGCTGGGGATCTCAACCAAGACTGCATCAGCCTGCCCAAAAAATTCAATTACAAGGTAACGAAAACCACTCAGGTTTAGCTAAATGGTTGATAGCAAACGTATTAGGAGATCGGGATAAACTAGATACTTTTTTTGAATCTAGAATGACCAGAGACTTAATTTACAATCAGACTACATCATCTACAGGCGGAATGTACTTTAATGAATCATCTGCCGCTTTTGACGGTCAAAACCACCGAAGTCCTTTTAACTTTGATATTGCTTATGATCAAATGAAAATGCAGTGCGATTTAAGAAATCACTGGGAGCAGGCTAGAATTCAAAAAATACAACAAATTACACAAAATCAACAGGTATCTAATGTATAATGCCCAAACGTGTCAAGATATATTTGTAGATAAACTGTTAAACAAGACTAACGGGTTTTTTGTTGATATTGGAGCAGGAACCGGCGGCCTACCTACTCACACTCCCGGCTTTTATAGCAACACGTACTTCTTTGAGACTTTTAGAAACTGGAAAGGCATAGCGATTGACTACGACACTGAATGGTGGCTAAATGTTAATAAAGCAAGATCCGCAAAATGTTTATGTGTAGATCTATTAGAAGTAAGTATAAATGAAGTATTAGATAAATGGAGTTGTCCATCAGAAATTGATTATCTATCTATAGACGTAGACGACGCGCAACTACAAGTATTTAATGATTTTGATTTTAACAAGTATAGGTTTAAAGTATTAACACTAGAGCATAACTTGTTTCAATCTTTACCAGAATGCACTCAAAATCATACTGAAGACCACAAACGTAAGGTAGAGAAAGAATATACTCATTATAGAGATAAGCTCAGTAGTGAAGGATACAAGCTATTTTGGGGAAATGTATCTCTAGATAATTACGGACCAGTAGAAGATTGGTGGGTCAACCAAGAAATTTACGAACAGTTTAAAGACCATTCAACAGAAAACATAAATTGTAAAGAGGCTATCAATGCAGTTTTTAGATAAAGTTAAAGCTAAGTACCCAAACACAAAAAATATATTTGAGATTAGCGCTCATAGAGGATACGACATACCGTATATGGTAGAGGCTTTTCCTGAAGCAAAAATTTACGCCTTTGAAGCAGACCCGTTCAACTATCAAATTTGTGTGGATAATTGCTCAAAGTTTGATAATGTAGAAGTGTACAACGTAGCGGTATACGATGAAATTAAAGAAATGACCTTTAATAGATTTTGCGACATTGAAAACATTCCAGACAGTGAAACACACAAAGGTTCTAATATGCAGTTTACCGGATGTGGATCTTTGCACAAACCGGGAGTGGGCTTGACACAGATCTACAAAATCAAAGATGTCGTAGAAGAAATTAAGGTTCAAACCACAACCATTGAAGCATTTTGCACAGAAAACAACATAGAGTCAGCAGATGCTTTATTCATGGATGTTCAAGGCGCAGAGATGAACGTGATACTTAGCTGTGGTAAATTTCTAGAAACAGTAAATTCTATCGCGCTGGAATGGTCAACTAAATATACTCTCTATGAAAACGAAACCGATTTCAATTACATTAAATCATATATAGAACATAATATGAAATTAGAAGAGGTTGAGAGGGTTTACCAACTACAAGGACTTAATGGAGACTCATTATTTTTGAGGTAAAAATGAAAATATTGTACATAGGACACTATAAAGAGTTTGGAGGCTGGGCGCAGGCTGCAACAGACTATATACTGGCGCTGGACAAAGTGGGTGTGGATGTAGTTTGCAGAAACGTGACGCTTACTCAAGATAAAGCCGTCGTAAACAAAAAGATTTTAGAACTAGAATCTAAAAGCACAGAAGGTTGCGACGTATGCATTCAGCATGTTTTACCTCATCATTTGGTAGGAACAGACAGCTTTAAGAAAAATATTGCCTTTTTAGCTTCTGAGTCTACAAGTATAAAACACTTACCTTGGCTTGAGCATCTCAAACAAGTAGACCAAGTTTGGGTTCCAAATACAGACTCTCAGAAAAACTTAGAGCAAGACGGAATTAAAGACGTTAAAGTTATTCCACATACCTGTGAAATGAATAAATACAAGCAGCCATATAGACAACTTGCAATTCCAGACACAGAAAATTGTTTTAAATTTTACTATATTGGTGACGTTAACGATAGAAAAAATCTAGAATCAATAATTACCTGTTTTTACAGCGAATTTGATAAATCAGAAAATGTATCACTAATACTTAAAGTAAAGAAGTTTGGGCATTCTCCAGAACAGGTGTCTAAAGTTATAGATGAAATGTCTAATAGAGTAAAGTCTTCTTTAAGGATGCACCAAGACATTAATGAGTACAAAAAACTTATAATTATATCGGATGAAACATCTGATGAAGATATTTGTTCTATTCATCAATACGCTGACTGCTTCTTGTGTCCAACACATGGAGAAGCTTGGTCAATCCCCTCTTTTGACGCTATGGCATTTGGAAACACCCCTATTTGTAGTAATTTTGGAGGACCAAAAGAATTTATAAATAGCTCTGATTGGAGAACAGGGCATTTAGTTGATGGCGCTTTTGCTTCATGTAAATGCTCAGATGCTGCTTTTCCAGATATATTTACAGGTAGAGAATATTGGTTCCAGCCCTGCGAAATGAAAATTAGAACTCAAATGAGAAAATATTTTGAATCTTGGAAAAATAATCCTATTGTGTATAGGAATCGAAACCAAAGCGCAGGCTTAAATAGAGCCGAAAAGTATTCCTATGAGAACATCGGAAAATTGATGAAGGAGGTTATCAATGAGTAGTCAAACGGCATCTATAGTAAACAAAGCTACCGAGAAAAAAGATAAGTATAATATCTTAACTTTTGATACGCACGAAAGATATCAAGCGCAACAGGCTAAAACGGGACACAACTTCTTTTCATTTAGGTACGAAGGATGTAAAGAATGGGATACTATTTATTCACAAGTACCAGAAAATTATTATGTAATGCCGAAGAACGCTATCATGACAGGTATAGATTTTGACTTTATTTTATCTCACAGTAAATTTGGTCAATTTCAAATGGCACACAGAATAAACCAAACGCTTGGCCTACCTATAGTCTCTCTAGAACACACGCTACCATTTGACAATTGGCCTGAAAGTCAGTTTAATGGGTTTAGATCTATGGTTGGCAATGTTAATGTTTTCATATCAGAATACTCTGTTAGAAAATGGAACATGAATTGTGACAACAGGGTTATTCATCACTCCGTAGACACAGATCTTTTTAAGCCATCTGACATAGAAAAAAATGGAAAAGTCCTTAGCGTTGTAAACGACTTTGTAAATAGAGATTATTGTTGCAATTATTCTGGTTGGCAAAGAATTACAGAAGGAACACCTGTCAGACTAGTTGGTAATACTCCGGGTCTCTCAGAGCCAGCAAAAGATATTCATGAGCTAGTCTCAGAGTACCAACAAGCGTCTGTTTTCCTAAACACTTCTACGGTAAGCCCTGTTCCTACATCGCTCTTAGAGGCTATGTCATGCGGGTGCGCTGTTGTTTCTACTGCTACATGTATGATACCAGAAATAATTGACAATGGTGTTAATGGATATATTTCCAATGACGAAGAAGACTTAAAGGGTTATGTGAAAGAGCTTCTTAATGATCCGTCGCTAGCGGTTAAGATGGGACAAGCTGCAAGAGAAACAATTTTAGAAAACTTTTCAGAAGACAAATTTATAACAAATTGGAACGAAACATTTGACCTCGCATACAGGATGAAAAAATGAAGTTACAGATAATAGAAGACGACTCACAAAAGATTGAAGGTTTTGAAACAATATTTGTAAATAAACAAAACCCAAATCTTAATCTAGACAATATTCCCAACAATTCGTGCGAGTTGATAATAGCAAAGGGTACTCTGGATAATACGGAAGATCCAAGCGTTTCCTTGAACAAAATATGTTCTAAATTGCGATCAGGAGGCTCAGTGATTGTTTCTGGAGTAGAGCTTAGATGTTTTTTTAAAAATGTTATCAACGGAATTACAGACGAGGCAAGCGCATCGGCACTAATTGGCAAAAACCTTTCCCTGTCAACAATTACTTCGGTAAAAAGTGGATTAAGATCTTTAGGTCTTTTTGTTAAAACCTCAACTATTAATGGAGCTTTTTATGAAGTCACAGCAGAAAGAAGACAAATCCAATAGTGAGAGATTTTTGTTTGGTCTAGTTTTGTTCGACACTAAACATGAAGATACAAAAATAGAAAAGGCAATTGAATCTTTACTAAAAATAGATTATCCAGCAAATAAACTGAAAATAATTGTATCTTCTTATGCGCAAAAAACAGAAGAAGGTAAGTGGATTAAAGACCCTACGCATTATGTTAATTACACAAATATATTATTGCAAAAATTTAGACATACAAGGCTATTAATTAACAACCCACTAGAGATGGGTGATATAATAGATTACAATGCTTTTATTCTTTGTAGACATGCAGACTACCTCGTTAGGATGAATCATGACCAGACGATTACGCCAGACTTTTTTAAAAATGTAAGCATAGAAAACCCTAGTAAAGAAATAATTTTTCAGCAAAATTCCATTGCTGCAATACCAAGAAGCTTAGTGTCAAAAAATTATTTAGAATTTAATAATTATGAGAACATGGAAGAACATTTAAAAAAAGAAGCGCATAAAAACGAATTGATAAAAAACATAATATGAGAAAAGAAAAATACATAGTTTCTGCAAAAGAACAGGAGAAAAATAAGAATTTTGTTAAGGAACACATTACTGTAATTCTGCTTGGAGAAAATCATGGGCATAGAATGAAGTCCTATGGACCAATCCCCCTAATAAAAGTGGACACAAAAACACTTTTGCAAAAACAAGTAGATGCAATAAAGTCAGTTTTTCCTAGATATGAAATAATTTTATGCTCCGGTTTCGATGCAAGAAAAACCACAGAGTATGTGAAAAATAATTTTAAAAAAGATAATATTAGGATTGTGGAAAATCAGTTGCACTATAATTCTAATTGTTGCGAGAGCGCAAGGCTGTGCTTAAACAATACTATGAATACCAAGATATTAATATGCTCTGGTAATATTTTGCTAACACCTTCTTACTTATCTTCCATTGATTACAAGAAAACCTCAATAAATGTACAGCAAGAAAATTTTAAGTCAGAGTTTTTTGTTTCGGCAATAGTAAACAAAAAGAAGCTACAGTCATTTTGCTTGGGAGAAAAAGCAGACTTTTGGACAGAAAGCCTATACTTAAATGGTCAAGGTGTTGTAGATCAATTTTATTCAATAGTTTCAAATCCTGATTTTAAAAATAAATTTATGTTTGAGGCTATAAACGAACTATTAAAAAACAATACTGTGTCGGTTACAGACATAGGAAAAAATAAAATAATGAAATTAAACAATATAAGAACCCTAAAGAGAATTAAACAATGAAATTATTGATACAAAACTACTCAAATTCTTGCTCAAATCAACCCATGTATCTAAACGAGTGCCTATCTAAAATTGGTGTAGATTCTAAAATATGGAATCCGGGAGTTGATCCACTTAGCGTTTATGACAAGCTAGACTCAGAGCGTCCAGATATTTTACTTACAAGCTTCCAGACTATACATCAAGACTTAGTGTCGTATCTCACTAATAACGACCAAATCAACGTAGTTGTGGATATAACGGGTATAGATCAAAATATTTTTAACAATCTAAATCAACTGATTGAAAACCAAAATATAAATTGCGCCTTCTTTATAACACAAGACTATAAATTTCTCACAAATGTAGATTATGGGTCTAGAAAAGTTGTTAATATGTTGCCATGTCTTGATGTTTTTGCTGCAAAAACAAGTGTACCCGACTATAATATACAGGCAGCCATAGTTTCAAACAGAGTATCAAACAAATTTTCAGAAGCTTGCGGCATGTATGAAACATATCACAAAATTGCGCTAGCTGATAACCCAGACCCAAACTTTGACATACAGGCGAATGTGTTGAATATGAACTCTCTTTATGAAAAATACGAAGAAGTTGTCTTAGCGGGAGATGTAAATTTTACTTGTTCACAAATATTTTTCGATGGATTTATAAAATCTAAAAAACTAACAGTTAAGGTTCCAGATGAACAAAAAGAATTATTTAATAATGTTCTTGCCACGCTGTTTCGCCAAGAAGAAGAAGCCCCAAGTTTGGAAAATATAAAAAATCAGATTAAAAGTAATCACAACTGTTTTAACAGAGCATCGCAATTTGCAAAAGAATTAGGAGAAGCGGATATTTCTAAAACTCTACTAGAGGTGGCAAAACAAATATGAATATACTAGTTCAATTCCCTACATTTGCTAGACCAAAAAAGTTTTTGGCGTGTCTTTCTAAGTATGTAGATATGTCTAGTGGTAAAAATCAACTGCACTTTAATGTAAACTGCGACATTGATGATGAAACAATGAACAATAGTGATTCTGTTCAAGCGGTCCATACCACATTCAGAGATGTAGATCACTGCGACTTTGATATGTATTTCGACGAGAACACAAATAAAATATCAGCCATCAACGATCATATTGAAGGTAAAGATTTTGATGTTGTAATTTGTGCATCGGACGATATGATACCGCAAGAGGAAAATTGGGATGATACTATTGCGACCGACATGCAAATGTACTTTCCTAAGTTAAACGGCGCTTTGCACTATTTTGATGGATACAAAAAAGAAAGCCTAATAACACTGTCTATACTTGGTAAGAATCTCTACGATCATTTTGGTTACATTTATCATCCAGATTACAAAAGCCTTTACTGCGACAACGAGTTCACTCAGTCTGTGTACAGGATGGGTAGAGTAAAATATATAGATCGTGTTATAATTAAGCACGAACACTACGGAGAGAAAAATAATAGTAATTCTGGGGATTTTGACCTATCAGCGCAAAAAACCCTATACTATTCTGGAAGAGATCAAATGGTTTTTGAAAAAAGAAAAGAACTGGGCTTCCCAAACCAAAGGATAACAAATGACTAATATATTGATTAATTTTGCTCACGGTAGCCACACTAAGTCTAGAAAGTACAATACAAAAACCGGAATAGATGTAGGAGGTTTTGACAAGGCTATCGAATATTCTATGTCTGACATAGATTCAAATTTTTATGATAAAAATAGACATATTCTTGAGCAGAAAAGAGGGGCTGGATACTGGCTGTGGAAGCCTTATTTTATTCTAAAGACACTGAAGGAGTGCGACGAAAACGATAGAGTGTTTTACTGCGATGCGGGATGTTCATTCGTTGGATCTTTTGGTGATTATTTTTTTGACTTTCTGGATCAAGAAGACAAGGGGCTGATACTTTTTAATGGCGCTCACTCACAATCTGCATACACAAAAATGGATTGTTTTTACTACATGGGATGTGATAGTGAAAGATATTTTAATGCAACCCAGCTAACCGCAACATTCCAGTTAGTTAGAAAAACAGATTTTTCTTTATCCTTTTACGAGTCGTATGTGGAATACTGTGAAGACGACAGGGTGTTGACAGATAAGCCAAATGAATGCGGTATGATAAACACGCAAAATTTTATTGACCACAGGCACGATCAAAGCGTCTTGACAAACCTAAAAGAAAAACACGGTGTTAAGACATATGAAGACCCATCGCAGTGGGGAGATTTTCATAATGTAAGAGAGCCAGAACTTAAAACCTTGATTTATCACCACAGAGGCACACTATGATAGTCCAAGCAAATGTTATGATTAAAGATGAGGCTGTTATACTCCCTCACGTATACAAATATTGGAAAGAGTACCCAATTGATAAGTGGGTGTTTTATGACGATAATTCTACAGACAAAACCGTAGAGGTTATAAAGTCTTTGTTTGAAGATAAAGCCGTTGTATTTGAAGGGAAGCGAACAGATTTTAACGAGAGTCACAATCGCTCTTATATGCTGGAGTTTTCTAGAAATGATGGCGCAGATTTTGTTTTATCTATAGACGCAGATGAGCTTCTTTCTACTTCTTGGCTTCAAAATTGGGATTTTGTCTTACAGCAAAATTTAAATTTTGATGTAGAATACTACTGGTACAACGTTGTAGGCAACGTAAAAAAAATCAGACAAGACCCAATGTACCTTAGTAACTATCGAACCTTTTTGCTTCCGTTGAAACACACCTCTAAGTTTGATATGACTCAATATAAATATCATACCCCAAGAACGCCGCCAGTAAGCCTACAAAAAGCCAGATGCGACGATGTAGGTGTCATACACTTGCAGTCTATAAACAAGCGCTACTACGCGCTAAAACAGCTATGGTATAAGCACTACGAACATAAAACTTGGAATCATCCGGTAAACTTTATTAATCAAAGGTACGATATAGTAGTTAATAATTTAGATTTTATGGAAGTCGAAACTCCGCTACCCATACATAGCGGCATTGATTTTGACGCACAGATTTATGAAGAGATAGAAAAAGTTAAGGGTTATAGAGATTATATACTAGAAAACTACAATGAACAACTGGTAACGTTTGGTGAAGAATACTTATGAATATAGATTATATTTGCTTTTCATGCGATGATTCCGACATGTATTCAGATTTTTGGAATCCTATTTCTAAATTTTGGAAAACAAAGGTAGGAATACATCCAGTCCTTTTACACTACGGCTCTAGAGACGATCTGTCCACAGAGTTTGGTGATATCTATAGAGTTGGTGTACACCCAGAAATACCAAGTTATATGGTTGGGTGCTGGGGTAGGTTTTGGCTAGCTTCTAATTTTGACGAAAAAGTTTGCACTATCGGAGATATAGACTTAATTTTGTTAAATTTTGATATATTTTATTCTGAAATGGAAAAGTATGAAGATAATGCATATGTCCATCTGAGCGCAGACTCTTATTTTAAAAATGATTTTTCTAAATGGGAAAACAGATTTGAGAAATTTTCTGCTGCCTATCACACGGCAAAGGGTTGTGTGTTTAAAAAAGCGCTGCAAATAGAAGATGATTTCTACCAAGAAATGTTTAGATACAAATCTTTTGATTTTTCTTCTGCTAAATGTCACGAACAAGAGAATCATGGGTACGCTGTTCACTATGAACCTCACCTAATACACGCTAGCAAGCATATGGGCGGAAACTGGGGGCAAGATGAATACATAGCTACGGAAATGGTTAGACAATATAAAGAACAGGGCGGATTAGTTTCTGTTGGTCACAGTATGCAAATTCCAGAAAAAAGACTAGACAGATCTAATTGGAATTATAATGAAGAAGAAGTAGTAAATGGTTTCTATAATGACAGCCATCTACTAAGACCATATAAACAAAACAAAGAAGAGATAGACAAACTTTTAAACTTAATGAGGCCATACGATGGATGAGTCGCCATTTTCAGCAAATAGTTTTTCAAAACTACACAATGGCAGTAGTATTATATTTTGCAAAACAGATTATATAGTAGAAGAACTAAAAAGAATATCTGATATTGAGGAAGACATTACACTTATAACTGCAAATAGCGATTATTCAATAGATGAAAACATTGTAGATCTAGCACCCAAAAATATTAAGAGATGGTTTGCGCAGAACGCTAACTCGTCTAGAATAATAGGTATACCTCTAGGTATGGAAAATAATGTAGAATGCAAAAGAGATGGTCATGGTGTTGTTTGGGGGTGGGCAGAAGGTAAGATACAAAAAATCAAAGAAGCAGAAGACATAGAGCCTGCAAAAGAGGTGTATGCAAACTTTTCCATACAAACAAATGTTAAAGACAGAACAGCGCTGTACGAAAAGATAAAAGATTTAGATTATGTTACAAACGACGTGATATTTAATTATCAAGAAAATTTAAACAGAGATTATGGCAACTATGTAAACAAAATACTAAATCATAAAATGTCGCTTTGTCCAGCAGGAAACGGCGTGGACTGCCACAGGGTTTGGGAAGTGCTGTATTTAAACAGAATACCTGTAGTAAAAAAAAGTAAAATTATGAATCATTTTGAAGATTTACCTATAATATTTATTGACAGTTGGGATGATTTAGATCTAGAATACTTACTAGAAGAATACGAAAAAGTAAAACATAATAACAGAGAAAAACTTTGTTTTGAATACTGGGAAAAAATAATAAAGGACAAAAATGAATAAGGTTATAGGAAACTCAAGTGGCAATGACATAACTGCTATATTCACAGTTTATAAAAGAAAATCACTGGAAGAGCAGCTACAACGAATGTCTGCGCAGACTCTAGGCGCAGACTTTATCGTATGGCAAAACGAAAGCCATGTTGATATCAGTGACTTAAAAGATAAGTATAATTTTTCTCACGTCCATTCTAAGGATTACAATTGGAAATATCACGGCAGATTTACGCTACCACTAATGCTTACGACTAAATATACAGTAATATTAGACGACGACACCCTACCAAACCCCAAGTGGCTAGAGAGTTGCGTAGACCTTTGTGAAAAACAGAACTGTATTGTAGGAGGAAATGGAAGACTGCTAGATATTAATAACCCAAGAAATGAGATAGCTGTAGATCAACCAGATAGAGACCACGAAGTAGACTACGTTGGACATGCTTGGTTTTTTAGGACAGAGTGGGCCAGAGATTTTTGGAAAGACCCGATAGTTTCACATTACACAGCAGAAGATATTGCCTTTTGCGCATCACTAAAAGTAAATTTAGGCATAAGATCTTTTGTTCCAGACTTTACACAAGAAGACAAGCGCGGAGATTCAGATAAATGGAAGTATGGAGTAGACGACAATGTTATACAAGACCCCGTTCACGTAAATAGATTTTTTGACGAAAGATTAAACGTTATAAAGCACTGGGCAAAAAAAGGGTGGAAACCATGCTCTTAGTTGTTTTTGGCACAAGGCCAGAATGGTTAAAAATACGACCAGTTATAGATGCCATAGAAGGAAAAATACCATACAGAATCTTATTTACAAGTCAGCACACAGACATTGTAGACGAGTCTTTAAAAAACTATAAATATATAAAACTACAAGTAAAAGAAGACTCACAGGAAAACAGATTGGATTCTGTCTGTTTTTCTATTATGTCTCAAATAGATGCGCATCTAAAAGACATAACACACGTTATGGTTCAAGGCGATACTACTACCGTTTTTTCTGCCGCCCTATCAGCATTTCATAGAAAAATACCAGTTATTCATCTGGAAGCAGGTTTACGAACTTGGGATAACAATAATCCGTATCCAGAAGAATTTAATAGACAGGCCGTTGGCGCTATAGCAGACATTCACTTATGCCCAACGCAACTTGCTAGGCAAAACCTATTAAATGAAGATAAGCATCACAATTCAAAAATTTACGTGGTTGGAAACACGGCGATTGATAATTTAAACGGACAGTCTTCAGAGGGCGAAGAGTTTGTTCTTGTTACTTTACACAGAAGGGAAAATCACAACATTGCCAAGCAATGGTTTGAAAATATAGAACATCTTGCAAAAAACAACAAAAATCTTAGTTTTATCTTGCCAATGCATCCTAATCCTAGTATAATAAAACATAAGAGTATATTAAAAACAGTTAAAGTTTTAGACCCTCTTCCGCACAAGGATCTTTTAAGATTTTTAAAAAAATCAAAAGTAGTTATAACAGATAGCGGCGGTATACAGGAAGAGTCTGCATTTTTCCGCAAGCCATGTATTGTTTGTAGAGAGTATTCAGAGAGAAAAGAAGGACTTGGTGATTTTTCTTGGTGCTGCAAAAAGCCTCAAGATCTTTTCGATCTTTTCGAGCGCGTCAAAGACCACAAGATAGATCAAAAGTTAACTTGTCCCTACGGAGACGGACGCGCAAGCCAAAAAATATTAAGGATATTACATGAAATATTTTAGAGAAGAAATAGAAAATCTGTTTGAAAAGTTAAAGTCTGGGGAAAAGTTTTCTTTCTCTAAGTACGCAGATGGCGAATGGATGGCTATGTTAGAAGTAAACATGAACAATAAAGAGTTTGAGGTTACGGAAGATACAAAAAAAGCCTCAAAAGAATTACGCAAATCTTTTTGCTTTAAAGATGAAAATTATTTTGTAGGAATTAGTTGTCCCTGCTGTAATGCAAAGCACCATTACGGAATGAAGGAATATTCCTATCAAGACGAAAAAAACCTGACATTTGCAAACATATTCGTAAACAGTAATTATGATTTTTTTGTCAAAAACTTTGTAGAAGAATTTTCTAACCATAGTGTTCATCTTGTCGCCAACGAAAAATCAAATATAAAAAATTTGCCGTTTGAAGTAGAAAAATTTTATCCGGTCGGGTTTAGTGCTTGGATTAATAATTGTAATTTAATTGATGAAATAATATCTGAAAAACATGAAGACAAATTGTTTTTGTTTTGCGCTGGACCCTTTGGTAACATACTGGCTCATAGGCTATGGGAAGCAAATAAAAAAAACATCTATATGGATATCGGGTCAACATTAAATCCTTGGTTGGAAAGTGAAGGTTTTAAAAGAGGTTACTTTAGTGGGCCAGACAGGAACCAAGTTTGCGTTTGGAGTCAATGATGAAAAAAGATATTACCTACACGGTCTACACTCATACAGATTATAAAGATGTTTGGCCTATATTCTTTGGTCAGTCTGAAAAGTATGCAAACAAGAATATAAAAAAAGCTGTTTTCGTAAACCAAAAACAGGATGGTATACCAGAAGATTACGATGTGTTTCTGTACGACGACAGTTTAACTTACACAGAAAGAGTATCATCCTGCTTAGAAAAGATAGAATCTAAATATATCTTGTATCACCACGAAGACATGTTTTTATATAGACAGCCCGACTGGGAGAAAATAGAGCAATACATAAACTTTATGGAAAAAGAAGATTTTGATTCGATTAGATTGATAAAAAGCGGAGAAATGCGCGGCGCAGCAGTGTCAAACGACTTGATAAAGATACCAGAGCGTAGTAATCATAATTTTGTTTTACAGCCTACAATTATAAAAACAGAAAAAATGATAGAATTATTTAATAATTCTAAGAAAACAAACATATGGGATTTTGAGGTTGACGTTCAGAGGGTGTGTCAAGATATAAATTTAAGATCTTGCTATGCAAACACTTCCAACAAAAGGATTGGTTATCACTATGAATCAAATGTATACCCATACATTGCAACCGGTATCGTTAAAGGTAAATGGAATTATTCAGAATATCCAGATGTATTACAGAAAATTTTTAAGCATTATGATATTGACAGATCTATAAGAGGCTGTAGATGAAAGCTGTTATTTTTGATTTAGATGGAGTGTTAGTAGATGCTTGTGAGTGGCACTACATCTCATTAAACAAAGCTTTATCTAGCGTAGTTGGTATAAATATAACAAAAGAAGAACACGAAAACAAATATAATGCGCTGCCAACAACCAAAAAGCTAGATTTACTAGGGGTCTCTAAAGATGATGCAAAAAAAATATGGAAATTAAAACAAGAAGTAACCATACAAACCATAAAAGACAACATAAGTATAGATCATGAAAAAATAGAACTCCACAATTCATTGAGAAGCAGGGGACTAAAAATAGCTTGTGTAACCAATTCTATTAGAAAAACCACAGAATTGATGCTAGAAATGTCCGGTCAAATAAATTTAATTGATTATATTATGACAAATGAAGATGTTTTACGCAACAAACCTTTTCCAGACTGCTATAATAAGATGGTGACAGAAGTGCTTGGCGCAGATCCGAAAAAATGTATAGTTGTAGAAGATAGCCCCAAGGGGATACAAGCAGCAAAAGAAAGCGTGGTTCCAGATGAAAATATTTGGGATGTAAAGAACTCAAAAGAAGTAACTATAAAAGGGTTTAATAAATTTTATGAAAATCTTAATACCAATGGCTGGTGAAGGCTCTAGGTTTTCTTCAGAAGGCTATACCTTTCCAAAGCCTTTAATTGACGTAAACGGAAAACCAATGATACAAAAGGTTGTTGAGAACCTAGACTTTGACGCAGAATATGTTTTTATAGTAAGATCAGAACATTTAAAAAAGTATAGCGGATTAAGAAATACTTTGTCTAGAATTACTAATGATAGAGAAAAAATTGTAGAAGTAGACAAAACAACAGAAGGCGCTGCCTGCACAGCGCTATTAGCCAAAGAATACATAGACAACGATGAAGACTTACTGATAGCAAATTCAGATCAGCTTATTGCTTTTGAGCCTGAAAATTTCAAGACGTTTAAAAATAGTATGTGTTTTGATGCAATAGTTTTTACATTTAATGCAGTTCACCCCAAGTGGTCCTTCTTAAAAGTAAACTCTAGAGGTGTTGGTGTAGAGGTTGCAGAAAAAAATCCTATCTCAAATATTGCTACCTGCGGTATATACTGGTATAATAAAGGTTCAGATTTTGTAAAGTATGCAGAAGCTATGATTGACGCAGACAAGAGGGTGAATAATGAGTTCTACATAGCGCCCGTTTACAACGAGTTAATTGACGATGGCAAGGTATTGGTTCCGTTTTATGTCCACAAAATGTGGGGTCTAGGGACACCAGAAGACTTAAAATACTACTTAGAAAATGGAGGTGTATAGTGAAAATTGTAGGACTTTCTTTTGGTTCGCACGACTCTTCTTATGCAATAATAGAAAATGGCAATCTTACTATTCACGAAGAACTAGAAAGACACTCTAGAATAAAAGAGTGCAATGGAGATGTTGTAGATTTTTATATTAATAGACAAGGGTCTTTTGATGATGTTGATGTGGTGTGTTATTTTCCACACGCAAATAAAGATTGGTATCCAGACAAGTTCAGTATTCTAGAAGATCTAAGTGAGCGCGGTGAAATTAAATTAATAGAAGTTGGGCATCATGAGTCTCATGCGGCTAACGCCTTTTTCTCTAGTAATTTTAGTGAATCTTTAATTGTAACTATTGATGGCGGCGGTTGGGATAGAACTAAAGACGGTATGATAGCTTCTAGATGGACTGTGTGGAAAGGTAAAGACAACAAAATTCAACCTTTAGAATATAGGGGTGATTGGAACCCCGGAGCGGCATGGCAAGAGGTTACAACAAAGATTTTTGGCATGTGTGGTGGAGGACCACCAATGGGCTGTCAAGCAGGTACTGTGATGGCTATGGCAGCGATGGGTAATGAAGATAGATTTTACGATGACATACTAACAAAAGGTAATATTTTTGGCGCACAGCCAGTTTTCCCTTGGGGTGACTACGCATCTCTAGACGAGCAAGGAAAGTTTGACTTTGCTGCGTCGTTTCAAAAAGCAACAGAAGAAATAGTAAGAAAAGAACTTTCTGTATGGATAAAAGAGGACACGAAATACTTATGTTTAAGTGGAGGAACTGTCCTTAATTCTGTGATGACTGGAAAAATATGGGACTGGTTTCCACAACTAGAAGACATATACATACCTCCTGTGCCATATGATGCAGGTTTGGCTATTGGTTGCGCTCAATATGTATTACACCAAATTCAAAACGAGCCAAGAGTAATATGGGACGACAATGCAACCCCATACTTAGGAGTTACTTATTCTAAGTCAGACGTTGTGTCTGCATTAGAAAATAATAAAGAAAAGGTAAAGCACCAAGAAGCAAATGTAGAAGAAGTGTGTCGTCTAATAGCTGATGAAAAAATTGTATCTGTTTACGGCGGCGGATCTGAATCTGGAAGAAGAGCCTTGGGGAATCGTAGCATCTTAGCAGATCCAACTAACCCGAACATGAAAGATATTGTAAACGAGAAAGTTAAACACAGACAATGGTTCAGACCTTTTGCTCCATCAATAATGAGAGAAGAAGTTTCTAATTGGTTTACTAGAGATGTAAATAGCCCCTACATGGGATTTGTTTTAAAATTTAAGGAAGAGCAAAAAGACAAAGTTCCGGCAGTAGTTCACTTAGACGGAAGCGCCCGACTACAAACCGTCACAGAAAAAGATAACAAATGGTACTACAGTTTTCTTAAAACGTGGCAAAAAATTTCAAAAGTTCCTATTATACTGAACACAAGCTTTAATGACAGAGAGCCAATTGTAGAAAAACCAGAACATGCTATTAACTGTTACCTAGGAACAAATATAGACTACTTGTATTTCTACGACTATAACATTTTAGTGAGTAAAAAATGAACGTATTAGATTTTAGATTTTTAACCACATCTGACGAGTTTGACTCAAGACATGTTGACTGGTCAAGAGCATACGAATATCCAGCAGTAATAAATATTATAAAAAAGCATTTCAAGGGGAATAAGGATATTAGTATTCATAACACTTCGTGTGGAGATCGGGGTACTACAGCGCCATTTAAAGAAGAGTTACTAAAGATATGCACATCGTTTCGAGAGACTGATTCTGTGTCTTATGTTGATGGGCTTGATACATACGACATCACAACACCTTGCAACGAATTATATGACGCTGTATTGAATGTTTCAACATTAGAGGATTTAAGTCATAAAGATCAATCGCTAGCATTAAAACACCTCTGGGATCAGGTAAAGCCGGGAGGAATAGCAGTATTTACATTTGATTACCCAGACGTAAATGTATCTTTTATTGAAAATTGGTGCGGTGGCATATGTCACAACAAAGGCGAATTATTGAATGGTAGTAATTCTAAAGCGCAAAGCCATATGTATTCTCATCTAAATGTAGTAATACTAGGAGTAGAAAAAACAGCCTAATGAATAATGTAAATTTAATATTTCCAGTTGCAGGCGAAGGATCTCGTTTTGGCGGTGTGTTTAAACCGTTTCTAAAAATTGGAGACAAGCATTTTATTGAGGTTACTTATGAACCATTCAAGAAATGGCAAGAGAATATTAATTCTGTAGTTTTTATATGCACCAAAGAGCAAGACGAACAGTTTGATGTAGAAAAAACCGTCAAAGAAATTATTCAGCATCCCAACGTTCGCGTAATAAAACTAGAGGAAAAAACAAAAGGTCCGTATGAAACGCTATCTAAAGCTAAGTTAAATGGACCTTCTATTGTATGCGACTGTGACCATAGTCTTGACGTAGACCCCATATTCAAAAAATCAAAAGACAGTGTAGACTGTATCATACCTGTCTGGAAATTTAAAGAAGAAGAATATTACAACTGGTCTAAAGTTGTTAGAGATCAAGACGACATAAAGATGATTTGCGAAAAAGAAAAAATAGAGTCAGAAGATTTTGACGTTGCAGGAATAATAGGATGTATTTACTTTAAAGATATTTCTTGTTTTTCAAAGAGTGGCATTTATGTTTCAGACTGTCTTTCTAGAATGCTTAAAGAAGGAAAAACAATGAAGACAGTTGATATTCAACATGCGTCTTTTTATGGTGATCCTCAAATGCTGGAAGATCATGTAAACAAACTTAGGAAAGAGTGTACAGTTTTTTGTGACATAGACGGAACTTTACTAAAACACAGTCCTCATTCAACCGCTATTATAGAAGAGAATAAGCCGCTTTCATGCCTAGAAAAGCTAAGTGAGTGGAGAAAGCAAGGCCATAGAGTTGTTTTAACTACAGCTAGAAGCGAGAAGACTAGAGAAATGGTGCGCGACCTATTAAAAAACTTTGAAGTAGATTATGACGATTTAGTTATGGGTTTACCTGCCGGTCCAAGGGTTTTGATAAACGACAGGAAAACATCTAAGCCTTTTACACAGCAGGCCATTGGTGTTGATTTAACTAGAGATTATGGTATATGTGACATAGACCTCAAGTGTTTTACAAATTCTAATGACACTAAGATAAAAAAAATATTTCACGGAAATTCTTTTGCCAAAACATACCTGATAGATGACAATACGCCATTCGTAAGAAAGCATATAATCAAAACCAAAGATAACATAGTCCACTACAAAAAACTTCAAAGACAAGCGCAAGACTTAGAAAGACTGGGTTTTATGTGGGAAGGCTGCACACCAAAAATAATAAAAACAAAAGATACTCCATACGATTTTTATTTTGATATGGAATACCTAGATGGATATAGACCAATACTTGAATCTGAATCAAGTACTATATCCAAACTTTTAGATTGCATGAATGAATACATATACTCTTACAAAAGAGAAGTTCAAGGTTTAGCTTGGCTAAAGAATCACTTAAAAGAAAAAATTTACCCAAAGCTAGATAGATATGTAGAAGACGAAGATTTTAGAGCGCTTATAAACGAAGAACAAGTTTCTATAAATGACAAAAATTATTATGGCTTGAGGACAGTTTTAGAGAAAATTAATCTTGGAACACTAAAACCTAAGTTTCTAAGACCTATTCACGGAGATTTTACCTTAGAGAACGTACTGGTTTCTGATAGTGGAGACTTGAAGCTGATTGATATGGATGGATCTGATTACGTAGATGCAGCAGAGTTAGACTTAGGTAAAATGTGTCAATCATTAATGTCTAAATATCTAGAATGGAAAGATATAGAGAGTCCTATAAAAGACATATCTGGAAATCAAGTTATTTGTGAAGGAAAATATTTTTCAAATAATAATCTATGTTTAAAAAAGTGGTCTGAAATACTAAAAGAAGATATAGATACAACTTGGGCGAAAGGCGCATTTTACATGTCTTTATATTTTATAAGATTCGTTCCCTTTAGGTTAAAAATAAGTAAGGATCATGGAATTTTTGCCTTAACAATGGCTATAGTTTGGTTAAATAATGTTTTACAGGAGCAAAACTGATGACGAAAATATTTTATGATGGCGCAGTTTTTGGTGAATGGGACAAGCATCCGCAGGTTGTTGGCTTTACAACAAATACAACATTCGCTAGTTCTGTGGTTGAAAATTTCAAAGACTATAAAGATTTTGCGATTGACGCGCTATCGTACACTAAAGGTAGGCCAATATCGTTCCAAGTTGTTAGCGATGACCTTGAAGACATAGAGCGCGATGCAAGAGAAATATCAAGCTGGGGTAGTAATGTTTACGTAAAAATTCCAATTGTAACGGCTAACGGCGAGAGCGCACTAGATGTAATAAAAAAATTACACGAAGAAGGACACAAGATAAACGTCACAACTGTTTACACTAAAGAACAAATTTTATCTCTACAACCCGTTCTCACTAAAGAAACCCCGGCGGTAGTGTCAATATTCGCTGGAGGTATATCAGACACAGGTTTGATGCCAGATGAATATGTAACATATGCAGTTGAAACCTTTAGTTCAATGAAAAATGTAGAAATTTTGTGGGCGGGATGCCAGAGGCTACTAAGCATAAAAGAGGCTGAAAGATGCGGTTGTGATATTATAACTGTACCTCAAGAAATACTAAAGAAAACAAATAGGTTTGATGTTCCTTTGGAAGATGCTTCTCTAGCTAAATCAAAGCTATTCTACTCAGACGCAACAAAAGGTAACTTAAAGGTAAACAAATGAACATAGCTGTTTGTCTACATGGTTTATGCAGAGGGAGTACAGTTTCTGCTGGAGGCGCTTATGACTGCAAATTCAAAAAGTTAAGAGACTTTATATCACCTTTAAATCCAGATGTATTTATACACTCTTGGGATAAAGATATTTCCGATGAGATCAATGATATATTTAAACCTGAGCTTTCTTTATATGAATCTCAAAAAGATTTTCAAGAAGAATACCCTAAGTATGACCAAAGTAAAATAAAATATAATTATATGAATGGCGCTGGGCAAGGAAACCTATTTAAAACATTGAGCTTCCTTTACTCAAGAAAAAAATCCATAGAGTTAAAAAACAAAGTATCTAAGAGTTACGATGCTGTTTTGATATCGCGATTTGATGTAGGGTATCATAACGATGGAAAAAATAAAACTAGCTATTTACCAAAAGAATTTCCATACTCACAGACAGATAAGATAAATCAAGCATACTGGGATCAGACAGACGCTGGCGCTTCTGATCATTGGTTTATAACAAATAGCAAGAACGCAGACTATCTAGGTGACTTATATGACAAGCTTCCAGAGTACCTAGCTAGTGATAGCGAATATACAAAATGTTGCAATCAGGGATGGCCTCTTAGTTGCGCTACGGATGAATTTAGCGGTCAAATTTTCAAAGTTAAAAAAAGCGATAACTTGTTTAAATATAGGAACGATAATTCCATACTTGTAAACAATCATTGTCTTTATAAGTGGCATATAATGCAAGATAATAAATGGAATGTAGAAAATTGTAAATTTTGGAATCAAGAAATGTGGAGAAACTCCACGACACATGTTCCGGGTTTTTATATATGATACTAATATCACACAGAGGTAATACAAACGGTCCAGATAAGCAAAAAGAAAACACCTTAGACCAAATAAACAAAACCCTTAGCCTTGGGTTTGATGTAGAAATTGATATTTGGTGTAAAGATAATTCTTTGTTTTTGGGACACGACGAAGCAGAGCAAGCGGTAGAGCTAGGATGGATTAAAGAAAATTGTAAAAATTTATGGGTGCATTGCAAAAACTTAGAGGCGATTGTAGAGCTTAATAAGGAAGAAAGTATCAACTACTTCTGGCATCAAGAAGATGACTTTACTCTAACTAGTAAGAATTTTATATGGACATACCCAAACAAGTCGGTAACGACTAAAAGCGTAATAGTTTGTAAAGACGAGAGATCAACGCTGAAATATTTTAAAAAAAATATTACAGGAATCTGCTCTGATTACTTAGAAATTTTAAATAAAACTTGACGAAAATGTATTTCCTAAACTATAATAATAGTAAGGAGGACTATATATGAGAATACTAGTAACTGGCGGAACAGGGTTTCTTGGTAAAAACATTCAAGAAAACCTTGGGGCATTTTTAAATCAAGATTATTCTATAAGCACAATCGGATCTGAGGT
>MDSZ01135407.1_pt1 | contig 20998 bp, 25 predicted proteins | sample 811201 | NCBI WGS metagenome assembly MDSZ01 (sample SAMN05326647, study PRJNA326480) | marine metagenome | isolation source: seawater | place: Indian Ocean: North | collected 2010 | reverse complement strand
TTTTTGGCATTACTGTGTCCTGATTTGGAGTTTTTTGATTTTATCTAAAAATTCTTCTACTGAATAATCTTTACCTTTGTCATCTAATATAACAATATGCTCTAACACGTCAGGAGCTTGTTCAATTATTTTTTGGAATCGGTTAAATCCTGTACCTGCCCAAAATACCTTAAATGATTGCTCCCCTAACAAATAATTCTCATTCATTAAGTCATGTTGTTCATATCCTGATGGTAATATAAAGTATTGCATTATCTAACGGCTCTGCCTTTTTGCTGTTCCCAATCTTTGTTTTTTCTAACTTCTAAATTTTTTGCATGAGTTGCTAATAACATCATTGGATGAATCTTTAAATCACATGCAACTGATATTAATGCTTTAACATCTTTAGGAAAACAATGACCTCCATAACCAAAATCTCCATCTGGTCCAGGAACGTTCCAATGTGAATATCCTAACCTTTCATCTCTCTGAGCATATTCAATAACTTTATCATAATCAATATCTAGTCCTTCACATATTTCATATATTTCATTTGCAAAAGAAACTTTCATTGCAAGGAAACTATTTGTAGTATATTTTACCATTTCAGCAATTGTTGAGCTAGTATGGATAACTGGAACTTTTGGAAATGCTTTTGCAAATAATCTTTTAACTCTTGCATTTGCTCTTCGATCACCACCTAAAACAATTCTTGTTTGATTTTTAAAATCATCCATTGCATTTGCTTCTGTCAAGAATTCAGGATTAAATACAATATCAACTTGATCATATTTTTTATTCCAACCGTCTGTTGTTCCTGGTGGTATTGTAGACTTAACTATCAATACTTTCTTTTTTGTTGTCATTCTGTTAATATCTTTTATGACATCTTCTACCATTCCTGTATAACATGAACCATCTTCGTCCATAGGTGTTGGTAAACATAAAAAGATAAATTGACATTTTTCAATTAATTCTTTTAATGAATCGCATGTACTATCTTTAGCAATATCAAATGTTTCAGTTTGAAAATAATCTTTAAACCCAGCATACACTGCACTACCAACGAAACCTTGGCCAACTATTCCTACTGTTGTTCGTCTCATAATCCTAAATCTTTTTTATATTTTTCAATCCAAGACGGAAGATCACCTTTTGGTTCCCAACCTAATATATGTTTTGCTTTAAAATTAGCTGCTAGCGTTTCAAATGGTTCTATTCTTTTTTCACCATAAGTTTTTTCTCCACCTAACATATCAGCTACTTCATTGATAGAATAATTATTTCCATTACCAATATTGAATACATCACCTTTAATATCTTTATCAGAAGTTGCAGCTAATATATTTGCATTAACTACATCACCTACATACGTAAAATCTCTTCTTTGATTACCATCATTAGTAATTGTTAATGGCTTTCCATCTAACATTTGTTTTGCAAAGATTCCCATAGCTAAACAATATCCTCCTTCAAGACTCATTCGTTCACCATAAACATTGAAATATCTTAATGAACATGTATCCAATCCGTATACTTCTGAAAACATTTTACAATATATTTCACCTACATATTTTTGAACACCATATGGAGACAATGGATTCGTTGGCGCATCTTCTGGAGTTGGTAATATTTCTGTTTCGCCATATGCAGAACTACTTGCACTATACACAACTCTTTTTACGCCTGCTCTGGCCGCGGCCGTCAATATTCTTAATGTTCCTCCTATATTAACTGCATCATATGATACTGGATCTTCAATAGATGGTTGTACCCTTGCTAATGCTGCCATATGAAATACTACATCTACATCTTTCATATATTCTGTTAATGTTTCAACTTCTACTGTAGCTATATCTTGTTCCCAACAATATGCTGCTGGATTAATATTATCTTTTTTACCAGTAGAAAAATCATCAATAATAGTTACATGAACTCCCATTTCAATTAATTTGTCTACTAAGTTAGAACCGATAAAACCAGCTCCTCCTGTTACAATTGCTTTTTTCATATTTTTACTTCCTTTAGTTGATTTATTGTTATCTTATAAATATCTAGTTCAAATTCACCAGGTTCTCCTGAATCTTTAAGTATGCTTGATAATTCATTAATATAATAAAAATTTTTCGAATTAACAAGATTTCCATTAGTTATTTCAACTAAAACATCATTATTTTTTTTGTTATTGAAAGGTAATACTCTTTCAGATAAATTAAAACTGGTATTTGATTGTTCTGTTGTTATATAATGTTGTCCTAAATTAGTATCACAGTAGATATTATTACACCATGGTTCAAATGCATGTAATAATTCCATATTGTTATCTGGTAGAATAATTCCTATATCATATTTAGGTGGAATGATTGGTTTCATATATTGATCATGTTTAATAAAATGTCCCCATTTTCTAATGAACTCTCTACCATTTTTATTTGTTGTATATAACCACTCTTCTGAATTCTTTCCTGCAGCACCTCCTGCATGTTTATTGAATCGAGAACCTCTACTTGTGAAATGATATACCAATGCATTCCATGGTTGAATAAATTTATATCCTGCTAATTGCATTCTATTGAACAGATCTGAATCTTCTTTTGATTGTGGAGCAAATAATTCATCATGTCCTCCTATAGCTAAAAAATCTTCTTTGTACATACACCATGGAGCAAATATACCTTCTGTAGTTTTAGTATCTTTCAATCCTACATTATTACACCAGTCATAAAAAGCATCTTTATCAAAATTATGCGCTTCACATTCTTTACCTATATGAAAGTTTAATGTTATCTTTTCTGGTCCTGGTGGGTGAAGTGGTGGTTCAACTCTTGTGGCTGATACAACTGTTCCTGGTTTTAAATGTTTAAGAATATTTTCGTCTAATTTAGGTCCTGCTATCATATCAGCATGAAATGCAAATATAATATCTGTTTTAGCCATTTCTATACCTTTATCAAACATTCCTACAATACCAACTCTTTTCGATGTATCTAAATTATGATGAGCAATTAAACTATCATCTGTCTTTTTTGTTTCTTCAATCCATTCAAATGTTCCATCTTTACTTCCATCATTCAATACTAATATTTCATGATGAGTATTCAACTTCCTAATTGACTCATATGCCAATTGTAAAAACTCTAAATTATTTCTACTTGGTATAACAAATGTTATTTTTTTCATTACACAAATACCCTTTTAAACATATGATCCAAAAATGCTTCTTCTGAATGATATTTTTGATAATTCTTTTTGGCCATATCAGAACATCTTAACCAAAATCTTTCATCTGTTTTTAATTTATTAGCTAGAAACCTAGCCTTTTTTACATCACCTGGAAATACTGATAGTTCTGGATGTATTTGTCTTTGAGTATCTACTGTGTTATAACCAATACATGGTGTTCCTACATAACCACAATTCATAGCAAATGTTCCAGCTGCAAATGTTGGCATTAAATGTACAGCATATTTATGACTTGCTAACATTTTAATCCATTCATTCCAATTCATAAAAGGATAATGCTCTAAATCTTCTATCTGTTCTTCATTTTCAATCTTTCTACCCATACTAGGAGCATGCATTGTACATTTAAAATCTTGAGCAACTACATATGAATCAAATCCTCCATACCATCTACAAAAATTACCACCAATCATTACTTGTTCTTGTTTTTCAATATTAGGATAATCTTGCACTCCATCTAATATCATTGTACTTGGAATATCAATTACTTTTTGTCCAGGAACCAATCCTTCATAATATGTTATATCAGTTTTATTTTCACATAAAATGCCATCTACTTCTGCAAGTACATTATAATGCCAAAATTGTTGATGTAATGGTAAATCTTGGAATATCCATGCAGGACCTTCTTGCATATACCAAACTTGTTTTCCAATTTTTTTAGCTTCTCCTACAATGTCTATATCATAAAGTTGATCTCTATCTTTTGGTGTTTTAGGTATCAATAAAATTACTATATCCCAATCATTACCTATTTGATTGATTTGAGTATAATGATTATTATGAGCTTTCAATGCACATTGTTGAGCTAAATCAACTGGTAAATGTACTGCATCTCTTGGTATAAAAGATGGTCCTTTTTGTGATATAAATGTTATCTTCATATTTTCTCGTTTAATAATTTGAATTCAATTTCATCATTCTCTGTTAAGAACAATAATATATTTCTAAATGTTTCATAATTTTCTTTAGTCCAATTATTTTGGTTGGTTGGTCCAGCTATATGAGACTGAAACATAATTGTATTTCCTTCCCATATATTTATATCACAATCATCTCTATGTATTCCGTCTGCACCTTTAAATACTTTTATATTATCTTTTATAATAATATTATTGTTATGTGTTTCATGTATTGCAACATAATCAAATCTTTCACTAACCGCATCAAATGATCCTTGAGTTGCTAACCACCCAGGCATTCTCCAACCTTTTGGTTTTATTCCAACCTTATCCCATTCTTCTAAACACATATCTAATCGTTTGACCGCGGATGCATAATCATGTTCTGTCATTTCACATTCACCTGGTCCTCCAATTCTACAATCATGATAATGACCATGAGCAGCTAATTCTATCCAGTCTAAATTATTCCAGTACTCTACCCAATCTTTATGTTCTGATAATGGATATTTTCCGTGATAATTAGACGGAATAAATTGTACAAACTTGCAACCAAATTCTTCATTTAATTTATGTAAATATAAAGTACATTCATCATCAGGCATTCCCCATCCTTTTTCTGGATGAGTATCATCTATACATATTACTATTTCCATACGTCTTTCCAACTAAATGATTTCCAATTAGGATTAAATAGATTAATATAATTTTGCTCGCTCATTTGATTAGCTTTGACATACCAATCATTACTTCTTCTTTTTTCATTCATGGTTCCATCTTCTCGCTCGCCTTTAACATACATTCTTTTATTAGGATGATTTCTGTTATGAACCAACAATATATTTTTTATTACATATTGTGGTATATTTCCTAATACCTTATTTGTCATATACATAAATGCAGAATCTTCATGAACAAAGAAAACAGATTTTGGAATATTAACGCCAGCTCGAATGACCTCCGAAGAGATAACTAGTCCACACCCGTTAAACTTATGTTGGGGCATTATCTTAACATCCAATTCATCTGTTTTATCATTTATCTTGTTCATTTCATCTTTAGTCATTGTATATCTATTACTCCACCATTGATCAGGTGTAAAATCTTCTGGCTCTGAATAAAATGGTTTATCTGTAAAATCTGGATGTTCTAATAACTTCCAGGAGTCGTCCCACATCTTACATGTTCCAAAGAATGCTAAATATTTTGGATTATTATTTTGTAATGATTGTTTATGTAAACTATCTAATATTCCAAATGTTTGCTTCGGTAATAAGGCATCAGTTTCGCCCCATAAGAGAACGTCTACTTGATCACAGTAGTTAGTATTGTATTCTCTTCTATAGTCTGCTATTGTATATAGTTTATCGGTAAATCTAACATTATCAAAATCTAAAAGTATACTTCCTATTTTTTCAATACATTCATTTTTCTTTTCTGCACTAATACACTTTTCTAATTGTTCATTAGTAACAATCGTGAAATCAACTATTACCTGATCTTTATCATAACAGTTAATAGCATCTTTTAATGAATCCACATATTCTTCAATGATATCACATTCAAACCATTGAACTAAACATCCAATTGCAAATTTAGTTTTCATTGAGTTCTCCATAAAAATGTTCGTAAGTTTTTTTCATCCAATATAACGTTGCTTCTTGATTATGATTATTTGGAATCGCACAATAATGATATACCCAACCTATCTTTGTAAATGTTAAAGCTTCGTCTAAAATTTCTTTTCTAACAAGATCTGTCATATTAAATTCGTATGGTAATAATTTCATATCAATATTTTGTTCTTGTAGAAAATAATTGATTGGAGTTTGATCTGTTCCTACACCAAAATTCTTTTGCACATATATAAATGAATCTTTATTTTCTAGATAAACTTGATTCACATAATCAAAAAATTCTTTATGTTTTTTATTGAAGATCTGAAATCCTCCATTAATATATTTCCAGAATGGAACTGGTTCAGTATCAAACACAAATTTATTATAATTTTCTATACTTCTACATACCCAATCTAAACAACCATCCTGCATAACTCCACAATACTTATGTTCTGTCATTTCAAAAAAGTTAGGACAATCTGGATGTACAATTGTATCAGCATCCACAATAAGTATTTGATCATAATTTTCAATTCCATTTTGTTTTAGAATATCAAATATATAATATCTTTGCCAACATATTCCCATTTCTTCTGTATCAGCTATTAGATCTTCTAATACAAATAATGTACAGTTATGTTTATCAGCAAAATGTTTCCAACTAGCAATAGAATATTGATATGGCGATATTCCTCCTGGCCAAGTTCTTCCATATGCTTGTTGCAAACCATGTCCTTCTTTATCACGGACATTATTTATATTTTGCATGAAAATTATATTCTTAGCTTTCATAATTACCTTTTACTATATTCCATGTTTGATCCATAAGACCATTTCTATGTTCTTTTGAAAATCCACTAAAAACCCATACATAACCATACTTAATAAAAAATGGTGTTTGATCTTCATTTAATTGCCAATTATGTTTCAACATATTTCTTCTATGTAAATGAGATAATCTATATGGTATTGGTAATTCATCTACTTCAATATTATTCATTTGTAACCAATAATTAAATGGTGTTTGATCGGTTCCTTTATTAACTGTCTGGTCTTGTAACTTTACTAATGTATCTATATTATTATAATAAAACTTTTTCAAATCACCAAATAATTTTCTATGAGATTTATTAAAAATAACAAAACCTGCATTCATATACTTTGTAATGTCTAATTCAAATTCATTGAAAAAACTTTTATATCCTTGAATACTTTCATAGATCCAACCCAAATTATCCATATCTCTCAATGCAGTTAAATTTTCACCTACTAAATCAAAAAAGTTAGGACAATCCCATTTGACAATAGAACATGCATCTGCCATCAATACTTTATCATATTCAATATCTTTTTTATCTAAAAAATCGAATACATCAAACCATCTTTGCCAAGTAACTCTGAATCTAAATAAATCTGATTCTGATGGAGTATCGTATATTACTAATTCACAATTATTTTTGTCACACCAGTATTGCCAAGATTTTTTAGATATTTCCATCCAATCAAATCCTCCATACTTATCTTCATGTTTTTCATTTCTGATAATTGGTATGACAACTATATTTTTCATTATATAATTTCTTTAATTTCTTCGATAGTAAATGTTTCTGCATTAGCAGAAGAATATCCATCTTCTGCAATTTTTTCATGTAAATTTTCACCTGGCTGTAAACCAATTACTTTCATTTTAAGTTCAGCGCCTTCTGGTAAATATTTTTGTGACATTGCAGTTAATAGATCACCAATCTTAATAGATTTCATATCAACAATATATGGTGTACAATCTGTTGCATTAGTTAAACAATCAAACACTAAATCAACTGCTTGATCTACTGTCCAAAAGAATCTAGTTGCTTCTGGATCTGTAACTATTACTTCTTCACCTTCTTCTAATAATTTTTTCCATTTGCATAATACTGAACCTGTCGAATATAAAACATTTCCATATCTTACTAATCTATAAGTTGTATTTGGATACATCTTATCAAACTGCATTGCTAATCTTTCCATTAAAAACTTTGTAGCTCCATATGTTCCAGATACATATGCTGCTTTATCTGTACTAATTAATACTACAAAATCTAACTCCATATCAGCTGATTGTTCTAAAATATTCAATGATCCAATCAAATTTGTACGAACACATTCTCTTGCCTGAGTTTCTGCTAAACCTACATGTTTAAATGCAGCTGCATGAAAAACGCCATCTACACCTAACAATGATTGTCGTGTATCAAATTTATCTGCAATATCACCAGTTAAAATTTCTATATCTGGATATTTTTGCTGCAAGTCAATTAACTTACCTTCATCTCTTGCTATTGTACGGACGCGGCCGCCTTTCTTTAAAATCCTGTCAATGATTTCGTGACCCAAAAATCCTGAACCACCTGTAACTAAATAAAGTTTACCTTTTTCAATTTGTTTCATAATTTCTACCTTTTAAATAAATTCTGCATGTGTAATATGCTTTCTTGTTTCTTCTTGTTGTTTTAATAAATCTTTGACATATGATCTTTTTTCTGCAGGACCCATGTCTCCCATTGTTTTCCATATTTCCCAAACTGCTTTATTACTTTCATGAGGCTTACATAATTTAGTGCAGTTTGAAAAACATTCTACATCTTCAATTTGATGCATTACTTCTCGCCTTTTTTGAACATCATCCCAAATTTCTTTGAAAGACTTTCCATCATATAAACAACCATAACTATATTGTTTCCAACCTCTATGATTAGTACAAACATATATATGGCCATCTGCTCCTATACATGGAGATATTTGTGAACCTAAACATTTTTTATAATTCCTTCCAAATTTTTCTCTATCCATAGCTAAGTCTTCCAACTTATATCCATTAACTTGAAATTTGTCACCTAAAATAGATTCTGCTTCCTTCAATAATGGCTGAACTTTATCTCTCCAAAATTCAATATCTCTTTGTTGTCCACCATCTTCTCTAATAACAATTTCTGGTTTATATTGACAATAAGTTAAATCAAAATCTTTAAAGAATTTTGCAAAATCAACAATTTCATGATATGTATCTGGAGATATAACATATCCAACACCTATATCTATTTTGTTTCCTTTTGATTTGTTAACTTCAATTAGTTTAGTTAGATTTTCAACCATTCTATCCCAATTCTGTTTCCCTCTAGCTTTCCTGATCCCATCATATGTTGCTTTTGTACCTGCATCAACAGATATTCTTACCCATGTCATATTATCAACTAATGCATCAAACATATCCCATCTATCAAATAATGTTCCGTTAGTAAATATACCCATTTTAATTCCATGTGATCCGCAATATTCAATTGCTTCTTTAAGATGTTTATTTAAAGTTGGTTCACCACCACCTGTCCAGTTAACAGCTCTAACTCCCATGTCAACAAAATCTTTACATAGTCCCATTAACATATCTCTTGGCATTAATGCTCTTGAAAATGTTTCTGTTCCTTTATATTTATCAAAATGTATATATGATGATAAACAAAAACTACATGCATGATTACATGCATTACTAGGGTCCACTTCAATTAATACTGGTGCTGTATTTCCAGTTTCTACAAATTCTACAACACGATCTACATTTGCCATGATCTTTGATTGCGGATTAAATATTTTAGATTCTTTATCTGTAAACTTCATTATAATGTTTCTATATATTTTGCTAATGTTTCTGCAGAAAGATTGAAATCATATGATTCAATAAATTTCCTTTGTCCGTTAAATCGTATACGATCAACTTCTTCTCTATTATTCATTAGATAATCTAATTTTTCTGATAAGTTATCTAAATTGAATGATACATAATCTTCACCTTCAACTAAATGCACATTTGGAACTAATTGACAATCATCAATACAATCATGCGCAAGCATTAAAGCTCCTACATTCAATGTTTCTAAATGACGTAATGAACCTTCACACCATCCAGGTGCACAAACAGATATCAGTACTGATTTTATATAGGACTGATAATCATCATGCCATCCCATATCAACGTTATGATTTGTAGTTTTCAATATATCTCTAATTTGTTCACGCAACTTTGTTTCTGCAAACGTTTTTGATATTCCTTGTGCATATATTGGATCATATCCATAACTTACACAATATGAGACATCATATGTACGATTTGTATCTTGTGGTATTATTTTATTTCTATATTTATCTTTTCGGAATGTAAATGCAGTTGTTAATATTACATCAAATTCTTCACAATATTGTTTAGTTGGATGAGCTTTAATTCTTGGATATTGATTTCCAAATCTAGAAAAGGCATTTACAGAACTACTATCATGAGCATCAAATAATATTTTTGGACCTTTAAATGATTCAAATAATTTATCTGTTTCTGCAATTTGAGCTGCATTCCATTTTGTAGGATGATTTTCATGAGGAAATGTTTGATAAATTAATACATCATAATCATTTTGAATAGTATCTGGCATACGTGAATATTGATACAGATCAAAATGAGTAACTGATATAGTTCCTTTTTGATTTAGTATACTCAATACTTCTGTTAAGTATGCTACATTACATCCTCTATCTGTTATGTATAAAACTTCTTTCATTAATAATCCTTAAGATTTGCTCTTAAATTTGATAATTCGTCCCATAATTCCACATCAGATTCATTTGGTCTTTTCATGAATTGGGCTTTTGGCCTTGTTTCTTTGAAATCAGATGTTTTTCTTAAATAAGACGTTAAAAATGTTTTTCTAAAATTATTTACCTCAGGAACGCCATGATATGATTTATCTGTATTTTGAAATATTAAAACTCTATTAAATAATGGAGCTACTTTATCTACACATGCGCTCATATCATCATTCCAAACTTCTGTATATCCGCCATCTGATTCTTTCCATTCTTCATTCAAATATCCAACCAAAGTAATTTTCTTTTCTATTCCTAAATGAGGATGTAATCTTGCATCACTATGTATTGATTGATATGCACCTGGTTTCATTGCTCTAATACCTGCCCATTGTCCTATTTCATTATGAGTATCTAAAACCAATCCATCAATGTTTGTTATTTGTTTTAGAATATTTAAAAATTCTGGACTATTCAGCTTTGCGATAATAGATAATGCATATATTGGTAAATCAGCTACATTACTTATTCCCATCATACCTTGCTCAAATACATTTTTCTTTCCATGAATAGAATCACGAAAATGATACCACCTTTTATCATCTAATTCTGGATAGCTATTTGCAAATTCTTTACTTACTTCATCAGTAAAGAAATTATCAATAACAATATATGGATATGGCTTGTTTGGATCTGTCCACTCTTCCGTTAATTGTTTTATATCTAACTTATTTAATATGTCCATATGCTTAATATATAAAATTTTTATCATTAAACCAAAGCTTTGGGTTTAAATTTTTCAATTAAAATACCACTTTCTCTAAAATATAGATAATCTATATTAGTTCCTAAAAAACAATTAATTGCATCTTCAGGTGTTTCGACAATTGGTTCTCTATCATTAAAACTTGTATTTAATAATATTGGAACTCCTGTTTTTTCTTTAAATTTCTTGATTAGTTTATAGTACCATGGATTATCATTTAATGTAACAGTTTGTAATCTTGCAGTTCCATTATCATGGCATACTGCAGGCGCTTTTTCTTTCATGATATCTTTAAATGCAATTGCAAATCCCATATATGGACTATCAATATCTTTTTCAAACCAATTTTTAACTTCTTCTCTTAAGATAGAAGGAGCAAATGGCCTAAACCATTGTCTATGTTTTACTTTTTCATTTATAAGATCTTTCATTTCAATATTACGAGGATCTGCTATAATACTTCTATTTCCTAATGCTCTTCTTCCTGATTCTGATCCTCCTCCAAATACTGATATAATTTTTTGGTCCATTAATAAATCAACTACGTCATCATCTGTAACTGTTTTATGTTTAAGCATATCTCTTTTCTTTGATATTGCAGCAGTTATATGTCGATGATAATGCTGTTCTCCTAAGTATGGAGTAAAATTATCTTTCCAATCAATTCTAGGATTGTCCATTACATGGTGCCATACATACTGAGCTACACCTATTGATAATCCACCATCATGAGGAGTAGGTGTTACATATATATTTTCAAAATTAAACCAATCATACATTTTTCCTGTTGCAACACAATTCAATGCAACACCACCAGCTAAACATAAATTAGTAGCCGTTTCTCCTGTATGCGAAGTATATACTTCTGCTGCAAATTCTATAAAATCTTTGATAGTTAATTCTGTCCAATGTTGTAATGCAGCTGCTACATGATATTTTTCATCTTCTGATAAATCTGTATGTTTATATAAGAATGTATATAATCCTTTATTCATTTCTGTATAATATTTATCTTTATCTCCATATGCTGCCATAGCCATTACTGTACCAGCTTGATTTCCGTATGGATGTCCTGTTTTCAATCCAAACATTCTTCCAGTATATTCTCTCCATAAGCCTCCAATATTTTTTGAAGCTGCTCGATCAGTAAATCTATCATTTGGTGTTGGGATAATTAATAATGGTTCAATTTTATTCCCATTACCTTGCCATATTGTCATACATGAACCAACATCATCGTTTTGTTCTACGCCTCCACCATCAATTGTAACAATTAAAGCTTTTTCATGATTGCTACTAAAAAATGCATTTGCAGCATGTGCTTGGTGATGACCAACTTCATAATCATATTGATTACTATATAAATCGGCTGGAGAGCCTATTACTGAATAATCTGTTTCATAATTTTTCATTACATCTTTAAAGAATGGATATGAATCTCCTCGAGGCTCTTTTTCTCTAATATAACGCTCTAGTTCTGCATGTATAATTGGTCGTCCATTTTCTAATACACAAAATGAACAATCATGACCGTTCCAAAATCCTGCTATCTTCATATCTTACCTCTTTCTACACCAATCACCTAGGTGTCCTACTATTTGTTTACATGGTATATTATCATATGCAAAAGTGCCCCAAATTTCATGAGCTTTTTCTGCTCCTAGATTTGCAATATCATTTTTAATAATATCATAAAATTCTTTTTCAAAATGAGATGTACCTTTAGATCTTTCAATTGGAAAATGATACAATACTTTTGGCAAATATACTTCATTAAATGTTTTTGTTCGTATTATATGTGGATTTCCTGAGAAAAATGATATTCTAGTCATTGGAACATTATGCTCACTTTCTGGAACATTAGAATAATAATAATCCCAATAGTTATGTGATGGATATGCATCTTGTTCTGTCTGATCAAATTTTTGGAATCTCATGTAATTTACTTCATCAAAATTATCAAAAGTTTCTATAATTTTTTTAACATCAACTTCACGTTTAAATTCCCAATCATGTTCTAAAAATAACATATACGGTGTATTACATGTCTGACTTATTTGTATATAATTTCCTCTCAATAATTCACTTGTGTTATCTAATACTTCTACATTTATATCTTTAAATTTTTCTTGATTAAATTGAAACTTTAAATTTTCCAAATATTGATTAGATAACTCTGGATGTGATTTTTTTAACCTTGAATCAAAACATATATAGAATGTAACATCTTCTAATTTTAATTTGTCATGAGCTGATAGAACTGTTTCTTCTATCATTTTATTATTCATATGTGGGTTTGTATCCACATCAATAATATGTGTTACTACACATACTGATAATTTTTCTTTTAATTTCATATTAAACTTAACACCTTTTTCCAATAATTAACTTGTTTTTCATCATACATATCTGACCATGCTCTGTTTCCAGAAGATCCTTTATAATGTAATATATAACTTTTCTTTTGCGCAATATGATTAAACTGATCATCTTCGCTCATGCCAGAGTATATCCAATTATATTCTGGTCCTATATTTTTTATATGAACATCGAATCCTAATGAACCTTTATTTATTTCATTTTCATTGTAATGCAATTCACATAAAAAATCTTGATCTACCCACCAATCTAAATTATCCAAATCTCTATTATGTGCATGATTAACTCTTGCATTCAAATATGGCTGCCATGATGGATTATTCAGATTACCAACAAAGAAATGTAATAAATTATTACTATTTTCATTGTAAGTAAATCCCCATACACCTCCATTTACAGGATATTCACTTCGAAGATTTCTTGTTGTATACGCAAAATCAAATTCATGTTCTTTGAAAGCAGTAAATGGATCTTTGATAAATAGTAAATCAGCATCAAATACCATTACATTATCTCCATACTTTAAACCACATGATTCTGGTAATGTTAATGTACATTCTACCTTACATGTCATTTTCCTATTTTCCCAATCTCCCATTTCAAAATGAACTACTTGAACTCCTAATTTTTCTAGGTATTCATGATTTTCTAATTGAGGTGTATATACTACTATTTTACAATCGGATACTTTTTGTAAGCTTCTGATACTTACATCAAATAAATCCCATTTTTTTATTTTTCCGTGATATATAAAATATGCTACATTCATAACGAGTAATTTATTATTTTGAATCGCTCAACGTATTTCATACCTTTTTTAGAACATTGAAAATGAGTATGAAACCCATCTAATGTTTCTCGAGAAAAATATGATCTTTCTTGTTGTGATTCAAATTGTTTTAACATTCTTAATTTTAATTTATATGCTTCTGTAATATCATTAAACATGTTTGGAATCCATGCTGGTTGAGTACTTGGAGATTCATATTGTAATAATGATATTAATGATGATCTAATTAATGCTGGTCCTATACCACTTACAAATCTATGTTCAAAATGACTATCAATTTCTGATGGTGTAATTATACAATCATAATCATTAATATTTGTAAAATGCTTTTCAATATAATTAATCCATTCATCTTCACCTAAATCTTTAAGATATTTAAATTTAGTAAAGAATAATTCAATGTTTATAATATTAGTAGATTCCCAACTTTTTTTAACTTCTTTGAGTCGTTCTGCACTTGTTGTTTTATCACAATCTCCTCCTTGGGTTAAACATAAAATATCAAACTGAGTATCATAATGCTTGATAATAGTAGCTCCCATGCTATATTCTACATCATCTGGATGAGGTGATAGACATAATACTTTATCAAATCCTAAAAATTTCATTTCTTTTTATCTTTTTTATTACGCTTTTCTAATTCTCTAGGTCCATGTATAAATGCAAAATAACACATTCCTATACAATATAATGGAATTATTATCATCATTGCTATTTCTATAAGACTAATAGACATCATTATCTCCTAATACAATATGCCAATTTGAAGTATTATTATCAAACTTGATATCTGAAAATAGTATTAATCTATCATAATTTTCTGTTTTAGTATATCCAGCATTTGCAAATTGAATTTCATTTGAATCTTCAAATCTCCATAAATTAACAAGATCTGCTTTTCCATTTGTATAATGATCTACCGCAAGTAATAATCTTGTAAGATCAGATTCATATAGATATGCATAGTCTACAATATGTATTTTTGTTTTATTATTTTCTGTAAATGATTTGATAATAACATATCCATTCACAGATGTTTCTCCGTTATCAAGAACAATACATGTATATGAATTTAATGGATGGTTTGCATACCTCCAATTTAAAAACTTATGATCTTTTTTAACATATAGATTATATTTTTCATGAAATCTAGCTATCCATTCATCATGTGTTTCATCAAACTTTTCAATTACCTTATACCCAATATTATTTTTTGAATATTTTGTATCAAAATTTGTTTTTTGATAAAAATATAAATTTGGCATACGTTGCCAACCAACTTTCATATGTCCTCGAATAGCATTATCATTTGGAATTCCTACTTGAATAGTTTTTCCTAAAGATTTCATTGTTTGTAATGCATGAGCTCCAATTTTTGTAAATAAACCTTTACCACCATGTTCTGGATGAGTCATAACATTTGTACATAAGGTCGATTCATGTTCTTGTCTATTATAATTTAATGTAATAGGCAATAAACCATAACCTGATATAAAATCATTGTTTTCTTTTATTACAAATGAATTATTAATACCTGTTGGACAATAATAATTCAACCATTCATACCAAGCATCACAACATTTTGGTTTATTACCAAAACTTGATCTCCATAAATTAAAATATTTATCTCTAAATACTTTTTTTGTTACATTTCCTAATTCTATTTTCATACAATATCTTTATGTTGAATTAAAGCTTCACCATCTATAACTAAATCTTCACCATCAAATATCTGCGTTTGGATAAATGCTCTATGTTTTTTATTATCTGTTTCTTTTACTGTTAATATAACTTTATATTTAGTATCTACAAACATTGGTTTACAGAATCTTAAATCTTGAGATAAATATATTGTTCCTGGACCCCATAATTTGTTTGCTAACATTTTACTAAAAATACTTCCACCGTAAAATCCGTGTACAATAGGGCGTTTAAATATAGTATTTTTTGCATACTCAATATCATGATGAATTGGATTGTGATCATCAATTGCATCCGCAAATGCATTTACTTGTTTTTGAGATAACTCAAATTCTTCTATTTCTTGAAATCCATTAGTCATAATTTATTTTTATATTTCCATGATATTCGCCTTCAGCTCTTCTTATTTGTTCTGGCGTCCTTTCATCTTGTGCAAATGAAAAATCTCCTTCTGTATTTCCTTTCCATTTATCCCATTTTTTCTTTTGATTATTTACTCTCCATGCAACTCCAAAATCTCCTTCCCACATCATAATAAACATTTTATTTATAGATCTTGCTTCATCTGTATCACAAATAATTATTTCAGGATCTAACTTACTTGGATTATCTGCAACATACGAATTTAATCTATTAATAAAAATTTGTCTAAATACATCTTTGCCCCATAATGAAGGTCTATTGGATACCCATTTAGGATTAGACATAGCTATATGTAAATCTGGTCGACAATTAGCTAATACCTGTCCGAATCTCTCAGGTGATGTTAATTCCCAATCATCTTCTAAATATAAAACTCCGCATTTAAGATTTTCTAAATATGGTTCACATGCAAATGATACATTTTTAACTGCATTATAAAAACATCCTTTTTCATTTAAAATAAATTCTAAATCAATACCTGTACAAATGTTTTCTATATTTTTCTTTGTTTCTTCTAAAGAGGCTTCTGTATCTGAAACTTTATCAATATTGAAAATCCATTTCACTTTTAAATCGTATTGTTTTAATAATTCTACGACCGCAGGTAATGCTTTATTATGAACTTCTGGCCTTGTTATTGCTGTTGTTAATACTACAATGTCATATCCATCATCATGAATATAATTTGGATGATTTCTAATATGTTTTGGATGATTTAAATTAATTCGAGCTGCATGTTCTCTTATATGATTTTTCCATGATGGACGTAAAACAACTAATTGTTCACCAGTATTCTTTTTTATTTGTTGCAATCCTTCTTCATATTCTGTCCAATAATTTGGATTATTTCTTACAATCTGTTCGAATCTTAATTCTTTATATTTATCAAATCTAAACCAATTGTAATGAAAAGTTTCTAATTCTGTTGGAAATAACATTGAATAATTTTGAGTCATGAATTGTTCAACAACTGAATTATAAAACTCCCAACCTCCAAATCTAATACAAATTTTTCTTCCTTTTAGTTTACCTCCATGTTCTGGATGACTTTCTCTTTCAATAAAATACTGGGTTTCTAAAAAGTCATACCATAAACTTGTAAATCCTTGATTAGGCTGAATTTGGTCTAAATATCCTTGAATTTCATCTTTTGAGTTTTCATGATGAAATATATCTGGCTCTAATGGAAATATATAATCTCCATGTTCAACCTTAATACCTAGTTCTTCAAAATTTGAAACTGCTAGTTTATATGCTTCTGGAGCAGATGTTCCTTCAGGAAATTTCATTTCATTATGGATAATAACTGTATCAGTATATTTTTCATTTGCTTCGCGAATAGCATTTTGAGTTTGTTCAGTATCAAATCCTAAATTTGTATCTTTATAGCAATATTTTTTTCTAAAATCTGGAGTTATTGTTAAACTACTTTCTGGTCCTGTAGGAAATAATCCTTCATTATATATTATTACATCAGGATTAATTGTATCAATTAAATTAGGTATTTGTAATTTAATTAAATGTGATTCACAAAAGTTTGGTATTATTACTATTTTTCTACTCATACTTGTATTACTCCTATTCCTGCCCAATGTTTATTAACATTAAATTCAATTTTATTACCTTCTAATTCATTCCATAATTTTCCTACATATACATCAATTTCTCTATGATGTTCAGTATCATTAATATCATGAAATGCTATCCAACCACCTGGCTTAACAAATTGTTTATAATCTTCATAATCTTGTTTTACGCCTTCATATGTATGATCACCATCTATAAACAATAGATCAACTTGTTCTCCAGCTAATGCATCTTCAACTTGATTTAAAGTATCTGTCTCATGAGAATTACCAGTAATCATTGATACATCTGGATACCTCATATTGAAAAATGAATTTCTGTCCATGAATACATCACCCATATATGGATGGCCTTTCATCATCCAACCACCATGAATGCCTCCTGGAAGATCTACTGATATTTTTTTACCTGTCGATAATTCGCATAATATATTAAATGTTCCTCCAAGCTTACATCCAATTTCTAAAACATTATGTGGTTCAATGCCTAAAATAAATTTAGCAAATTCTGTAACTTCAAACCTTTCTTGAGTCATACCTATCTTGTATGATCTATTTATTAAATCTTCTATCATTTCTTTTGTTTCCAATAATTGTAAATACCTTTTTCTATCTCATATGTATCCCAAACAAATCTGTTTCTATTTGGTTGTTCTTTTGCCCACTTCCACATTTTCTCTAATCCTGTACGCAAATCTGTTACTTCTTTATATTCTAAAATTTTAACTGATTTGGTCCATGTTGGATGTGCATGTTTTACTTCATGACGTTGTTCTTTATTTACAACATCTCCATCTCCTATTACTTCTCGTAAAATTTTATTTGCATCTTTTATTGATGTAAATACAGAAGATCCTAAATTTATAATTTCTTTACTCGCTTCTTTTTTAACTGCCGCATTCCATAATGGTTCCAAACAATCGTCTATAAAACTAAAAGCTCTTGTTTGTTTACCATCACCAAAAATTGTCATTGGCTCATTATTTAGATATTGATACATCCAAATACCTAATACATTTCTATATTTATCCCAAATATTTTGTTTAACGCCATATACATTATGTGGTCTTATAATACACCAATCTAGTCCATGTTGTTCACCTGCTATTTGAATATCCATTTCACATGCATATTTTGCAACTCCGTATGGATCAATCGGAGCTGGTTGATGAGATTCATCAAATGGAGGAGTTCCTTCTCCATACACTGCCATTGTCGATGTAAATATTAATCTTGTAGTATTATATTTAACACAACAATTAACTATATTTGCAGTAGCTAATAAATTATTTTGATAGTTATATTTTCTAATAAATGGACTAAGACCTTCTGCTGCATATGCTGCAAAATGAAACACATAGTCTGGTTTATGTTTTACAAATATTGATTCTAACTTATTTGAACATACATCCAAATTAATAAATTCTACTTTTGAATTAATGTTTTCTTTATATCCACCTGATAAATCATCTATTCCTATTACTTTATGATCTGTATTATCTACAATCCAATCTGCCAGTCTAGAACCTAAAAGACCAGCTACACCTGTTATTAGTATTTTCATTTCTTTACTATGTCCTTTAAAATGTTATCAATATTATTTTTATTTTTTGACCTACCTTCATTTGCTTTTCTTAAACGCTTTTCATTTACAACCATTCGATCTAAATTAGCATCAGGTGATTGAACTTCTTCAAGTCGTGCTCTATCAGATTCACCTATATTAATATCATTTTGAATTAAATCTTCTAATTCTTCTATAATAGCATTTTCATTAAATGTACGCTTCTCACTAATAAAGTTATAATCATGCTCATTTAAACATATACTAAAAAGTTCTGATATTCTTTGTTTTATTTCGGCTATCACAACTTTTTGATGTTCTACTTTATCCATCTTTTTTTCTTTCTTAAAAAAGAATAATTTAATGTTTTCAGTTATTAATCTATCAAATAATGCTGATAATGTATCCACATTTGTAATTCTTGCTTTCATACTAAAAATATTTATCTAATGTTTGTTTTAATGTATCACTAACTAATGATATACCCATTTCATTTTTTCCTTCTACAACTTTTGCGTATTGATCCTTATCATCTGGATGGAAGTGTAATGTTTTAATAGGTTTATGTGCTAACTTGTATCTAGTTGCAAATCCAGTCATTCCCATGTTATATGTTGAGTTTAACACCGCTGTTCTATAATTATATTGTGGATTCAATCTTATAAAATTCCTTGTAATAACTTCATCACATTTACCATATTGTTCTGTACGTTCTACATCTGCTAGATATTTTAATATATCCATAGCTTCCGGTTTATAAAATACAATACCACAATTCCATTCTTGGTTATTACCATCACTTCCAACATATGGACATTGTCCCCAATCTGCATCAAACTTTGGAAAACCAAAATGATCGTTTTGAAATGCATCTACATCATGATACCAAATTGGTTTATGTAAAATACCTTTTTCCCAAAGTTCTAAAATAGATTCTTGCTTACAAAAGAATTGAGAAAATTTTGATTGATTTTCAAACAATACAGTTTTAACACCATTATGTTCAAATTCAAAATTTGTTGCTATAATTATATCTTCAGGCTTCCAACCAAATGCCAAACTATTATCAATCTGAGCTTTAATATAATTTAAACTTTGATCTTGTGACCAATCCAATCCTCTATCTTGATCAAAATCATCTATAACAAAAACCATAAAGTTATGAAATGAATCTGTTTCATATTCTAATGGTGCATTGAATAAATTCTTTGGACCTGTATTAAATGTAAATTTTGGATTAGAAATATAGTTAAACATAATTATATTGTCTCGTAAAATGCGTTTTGTCTTTCTTGCCTACCAATATCTTTTGGATGATATAAAGCATATTTTTCTTCTGCTGGAAGATTTGCGAATTTGGTATAACCTTTCAATTGTTCATGAACTGGTTTTATCCAATATATTTCTTCTTTGTTTCTGTATATTCTCATTT
>MDSZ01217241.1_pt1 | contig 21015 bp, 12 predicted proteins | sample 811201 | NCBI WGS metagenome assembly MDSZ01 (sample SAMN05326647, study PRJNA326480) | marine metagenome | isolation source: seawater | place: Indian Ocean: North | collected 2010 | reverse complement strand
ACGGCTGCCGGTCGGCGTAAATATAACAGAGCTACAGGGTCGAATCTCAAGGCACCTCAGCCAAAAGGCGGACCTCGTAAACGTTCTTTCTGCGCCCGGTTCAAGGGCATGAAGGGACCAATGAAAGACAGCAAGGGTCGTCCTACACGGAAGGCTCTTGCACTTCGCAAATGGAAATGCTAATGAACAGCAAACGAGTTGATCAAAAAGCCTTCAACAGCAATTTTGTTTCGCAGTCCTTTGACATTGGCCCAGGCCACAGAGGTGCACAAAAGAAACAAAAGATCTACAACAAAGGTAAAAGCACAAACAACCCGCACGAGAAAGAAACTTTTCTTAAGCGGACTGGACCACAGCTACCTCTAGCTAAAAGAAAATCCAAAAAGACTTATGGCTAAACCTGGACTTTACGCTAACATCCACGCTAAACGGCGTCGTATTGCCGCAGGCAGTGGTGAGAAGATGCGCAAACCGGGCACTAAAGGTGCACCAACCAAAGCAAACTTTAAGCGTGCTGCCAAGACTGCAAAAAAGAAATAGACTCCAGCCGTACGTTCATCCTTCGGGACGCAGGCATCTTACTCATGGAACGGGGGGTAAGGTATATGGAGTTTCTCATGTCTCAAACTGCACAGAAAAAAGAAATCGTCCTGACCTATCGGGGCGTTGCCTACGTTGTCAAGCGCAATGTCGCATCAAAGTAACAAAGCACAAGCGTCCGTAACTTATTACGGACCTGTCAATACAAAAAAACAGGGAGAAAAAAAGGCCAAGACTAAGAAGTCCTGACCTTCTGCACCCTCACATAACATAACGAGCTTTCCACAACTGTAAAGCCCGAAGGACGGTTTAAGGAGTGGCTGACCGGAAAGCAGCCACGCCTGTGGGGTAGGCACCTCGGAGTAGGACCTGCCCTGCTTTGGCTTTTGGCCCGTACGCGGATACCCATTAGCCGTCTAGACGGTGGGATAGACCACAAAAAATTTGCTACAAAAATTTTCTCAAACGTTTGGGAGTTGGTTAATACTATTTACTCCTTACAATGGCACATCAAAGTTCTGACCTGACTACTAGCCTTTCACGGCCTGGTAGTCTTAATGGCGCTGCAGATAGCCGCGCTCTTTATCTGAAGCTCTTCTCTGGTGAGATGTTCAAGGGCTTCGAGTACAACGCAATCGCCCGTGACATGGTGATGAAGCGTACTCTTTCCAACGGAAAGTCTATGCAGTTCATCTACACCGGTCGCACGACTGCTGAATATCACACCCCCGGAAATGCGATCCTCGGTAACAGCGACGGTGCACCTCCGGTGGCTGAGAAGACCATCACCGTTGACGATCTGCTGATCTCCAGTGCATTCGTTTACGACCTTGATGAGACTCTTTCTCACTACGATCTGCGTTCCGAAATCTCTAAGAAGATCGGATATGCACTCGCACAAAAATATGACCGTCTGATCTTCCGTGCAATTACTCGCGGTGCTCGGGCTAAGTCTCCTGTGCAAAAGTCCTCTTTCATCGAGCCCGGCGGAACCCAAATTCGTGTTGGTTCCTCTGGTACTGCTGCTTCTGATGCATACGATTCTGCAAAATTAGTGTCGGCATTCTATGACGCCGCAGCTGCACTTGACGAAAAGGGTGTTAGTTCCGAAGGCCGCGTGGGTGTACTTAACCCTCGCCAATACTATGAACTTATCCAGGCTGTTGGCAGCAACGGATTGGTGAATAGGGACGAGCAAGGCACTGCGCTGCAAGGCGGCCAGGGCATCATCGAGATTGCAGGCATCAAGATCTACAAGTCGATGAACATCCCATTCTTCTCTCAGTACGGTACTAAGTATGGTACTGCTTCTGCCACCAACCCTGGTGTCGCTGATCCTGGCGAGACCGGTTCGTTCGTGGGCGAAGGTATGGAAGACGGACGCAACAGCGTGACCGGTATCAACAACGATTACGGTCAAGCTTCCAACTTCGCTAACTCCTGTGGCCTCATCTTCCAACGCGAAGCTGCTGGTTGCGTGGAAGCGATTGGTCCTCAGGTGCAAGTCACCAGCGGTGACGTTTCTGTCATCTACCAGGGCGACGTGATCTTGGGTCGTCTCGCCATGGGCGCTGACTATCTGAACCCCGCCGCTGCTGTTGAGCTGTACGCTGGCACCGCTACTGCCCCCGCGCAGTTCGGTACTGTCCAGTCCGCTACCAACAACGCTGGTTACGGCGGCTGATACTTTTCAGTTGTTCTATACAGGGATCCTTCGGGGTCCCTTTTTTTTATTTACGATATGGCCTTTCCTACTTATGCTGTGTCCACCGAACTGGATGCTGTAAATCAAATACTTAGCTCGGTGGGACAGGCTCCTGTCACCACTCTGGATCTCCAGAACCCCGAAGTTGCTATCGTGGTCAACACCCTCCGTGAGGTCAGCAAGCAATGCCAGTCAGAAGGTTGGATGTTTAACGTCGAACGCAACATTGAACTGACTCCTGACAACATCACCAAAGAAATCAAGTACCCGCAGAATGCACTGCAGATCGACATCAACCAACACCACCACCATGGGGAGTTTGATGTCGTCAAGCGTGGTGTAAAACTGTATGATCGACTACATCACAAATACACGTTCGACAAAAATATCCACGTAGACATCACATACTTCTTTGACTTCCCTGACGTTCCTGCTGCTATCCAGAACTACATCACCGCACGTGCTGCACGTATGTGTGCTGTGAAGATGGTTGGTGACCAGGAGATCAACACCCTTCTGCAAGAGCAGGAAGTCAATACCCGTGCTGCTGCACTGGAGTATGACCTCAATCAAGGTGACATCTCCTTCTTTGGTTTCAGAGATGGGGATAGTTTCTATCAAAGCTATCAGCCTTTTAACGCACTGAAACGATGAGTTCTGTAACCCAAAGAATCCCTAACCTCCTGCGAGGTATATCACAACAACCTGACAATCGGAAGTTTCCAGGTCAAGTCAAAGACGCGGTGAATACCTTCCCGGACTACGCTTTGGGTATGCTGAAACGTCCAGGCGGTAAATATGAAGCCAAGCTGCAAGGTGCATCTACTGGCGGTAGGTGGTTCTCTATCCTGCGTGACGCACAGGAGAAGTATGTTGCACAGTATGACAACAACGTGTTCCGTGTCTGGAGCCTGCTAGATGGTAGCCCACGTAAAGTTGACATGGGCACAAACACAGGTGTCCAGTCTGGCTGTAACTACACAAACCTGCAGACAGACTTACTGGCATACAACACTGCTGTGGCTGACACGGCTGCAAAACTCAAGCTGCTCAAAACTGCAGAGGATGAGTTTGCCGTCGTCGATGCTGGTCAGAAGGCTACGACCTCACGTCTATTCAAAGTAAACTATAAATACCCTGTCGGTGATCTCAAAGAATATCTTACGTCTGGAATTCTGCAGGACAGTGTAGGTAATTATGTTGTCAAGGACGACGATCAGATCATTAGTCAAGGGTCTTCTACACTTCCTACAAACTACGCACTGGGTACAGAGGTTACCGACGAGCACCCAAACCTTGCTAGTCAAGGGTTCCGTGTGTACGAGGCTATCAAAACGACAGCAGCAACACACTCCTCTAGTGACCTGACAGCAAAGACTACTGCACTTACAACGGCCAAGACAAACTACGACAACGCTGTCACTGCAGAAGCCACAGCCTACACAGCCTACAACAGTGAGGTAACAAGCTGTGCTATCACAGACGGGCAGGTGCCGTCTAACGCATACCTTAAAGACGCTACTGCAGACGACATCGAGTTCTTGACACTGAACGATTATACGTTCGTGTTAAACAAGAACAAGGAAGTAGCGATGAAGTCTACGACAACTCCTGCACTTCCCAACCAGGCATTTGTTGTCATCAATGTGGTTGCTTACAACGTTGACTACAAGGTGCTGCTGACTATTGGCAACACAACCACAACATTCACCCACAGCACGCCTGCTGCTGCAGTGATCAACAACAGTGCACAAGCAAAGACTGACGCTAATAGCATCGCCAGTGCACTTGCCACAGCAATTAACAACAACTCTAACTTCACGGCTGTACAGGTTGGACCTGGCATTTCTATCACCAGCAGCAGCTCATTCAAGATTGAGGTCCGGGGTGGTTCACAGCAGGACGGCATTTACGCTTTCCAAAACAGTGTACCCAACGTGTCACGCCTGCCTATCCAGGCCAAGAATGATTATGTTCTAAAGATTATCAACACCACTGACATCGACATCGATGACATGTGGGTCAAGTTCGAGACCTCAAATGGACAGACTTATGGTGCAGGTGCCTGGGTAGAAACCAATGGACCTGGTATTAAGTTTGAACTGGACGAGCTTACGTTGCCACACCAGCTTGTCAGACAGGCTGACGGGTCCTTCAAATACGAACCAGTCAACTGGGCTGACAGGCTTGTAGGGGATAACAACACCAATCCACTGCCTAGCTTCATTGGTGAGAAGATCAAATCAATGTTCTTCTTCCGTAACAGGTTCGGAGTCTTGGCTAACGATGCAGTTATCTTAAGCAAAGCAGGTGACTTCTTTAACTTCTTTGTCACCTCAGCTAAGACGGCTACAGACGATGATCCTATTGACATCTCTGCGTCCAGCACTAGACCTGTGTTCCTGAACTACGTGCAACCAACTGCCGTTGGTTTGGTCCTGTTTGGTGAGAATGACCAGTTTTACCTGACCACTGACTCTGACACCCTTAGCCCGCTGACAGCGAAGATTAACAAGCTCAGCAGCTTTGAGGCTGATCCTGGTGTTGAGGCTGTGTCTCTTGGCACATCAATGGTGTTTATTGCTAAGACACCGCTGTACACCCACATGTACGAGCTGATGAATATCAGCACAGACCAGCCACCTACGTCTAGGGATACAACTCAGAACGTACCAGAACTAATTCCTGATTCTATTGATAATCTTATTTGTTCGCCAGGGCTATCTATGGTCTCCATGGCAACTAAAAATAAAGAAACTATCTATCAATACAGGTTCTTTAACTCTGGTGACAGCCGTGTTGTAGAAACCTGGTACAAGTGGGAGATGACTGGCAAAGTTTTGGATCAGTTCTTCGACAACAGCACTTATTACGCAGTCGTTCACGACGACACACGTGTGTATGCACTGTCGTTCGACATGAACCAGTCTAGTGAGCAAGGCTTCCTAACGCTGCCTACGGGTGAGAAGACGGACGTATGCCTTGACCTATGGACAACCAATCCACCTGTAGCCTATAACAGCACGACTAAGAAGTCCACATACACTCTGCCGTTCAACGCCATCACAGGTAAAAAGCTATCTCTTGTCAATACAACTGACGGTAGCTTGCTTAACCCAACGTTCAGCGGTAACACCTTTGACGTAGACGGTGACTTCAGAGGTCAGGATGTTGTTGTGGGATTGAACTATGACATGAAATTGGAGCTACCGAAGCTTTATGTGTTTAGTCAATCTGGTGATAATGTCAGTAATGATGATGTATCAAACCTTATCATTCATCGCATTAAGGTTTCCACCGGACTTAGTGGCCCCGTTGATTACAAGATCGATATTACTGGTTTATCTGATTGGGAGAATGTTGTTAGCGTAACACTGCCCTATCTTTACAATCTTAATAACGTCAACATGTTGGCGTCTTCTACACACAACGTTCCTATCTTCCAACGTAACGACAACCTAGGCATACTGATCGAAGGTACGACACCGTACCCTGTGTCTTTGCTTGGCTTCAGTTGGGAGGGTAGATACACCACCAAATTCTACAAACGTGTCTAAGTACATCCATCCGCCCACGTACAAAGAAGTTGCCTACATTGCTGAGAATCTACGTCAGGACGACTGGCGTGAGCTACAAGAGGGCTGGGGAATCAACCCAGCTCTCGCTCTTTTTTTAGATACCTTACAGGGCCATACCGTCGTGTTTCACGTTCCAAACGGTAAGACTGCCGGAATTGCTGGCGTGTCTGATGACGGCTGTGTATGGATGTTATGCACACCTGCTATAGAAGACTATCCTATTACATTTATTAGAGAAGCAAAACGTTGGTTAGAATCTTTACCGCACAAAGTTCTTTACAACTGTGCAGATGTTAGGAATACAACGCACCTCAAACTTCTAAAACACTTAGGGTTCAAGTTTTTAGATGTAAAAATACAAGGACCTAAAAACCTGTACTTTGTAGACTTTATTAGATTATGGCAATAGCAGCAGTAATGGGTGGCCTGCAGTTTGGCATGGGCATCCTAGGCGGCTTTTCCAAGCATAACGAAGCCGTTCGCCAAGCTGAACAACAGCACAAAGCAAACGTATATCAGAATACGTTTCAAAACTTGATGATTAAACGTCAGAACGAACTGACTGAACAGCGTTTTGACAAACAACTACAGATTGCAGATCGTCAGTTCAGCTTTAATGCTGAGGCTGCACGTCGTTCTATGGAGTCTGAACAAGTCCGGTTGAACGAAGTGTTCCGTGGTGCTGCATTCCAAAACTCAGCAGCCCGTACACAACTGATGCGTGCCATGGGCGCTAACGTCGCTGCAGGTGGTAACAGAGGTCGCAGCTTCGAGCGGGCATCTCTTGTATCCACACTAGGTGAGTTCGGACGACAGCAAGCTATTCAGGCAGAAAGCCTATCTAGTGCACGTGCTCAATCTGAACGTAACCTGCAAGGTATTGACCGTCAGTTGCGATCTGCAAATAACCAGACGTATTCTACCATTGCTATCCCACCACAACTACAGACGGGTGTTGCTGCACCTACACCACCGGCTGCACCTAGGATGAATACGGCGTTGATGATTGGTCAAGCTGCCATGTCTGGTCTTCAGACTGGTTACCAATTCACTGCACCTGGAGAGAAGTTCTTTGGATTCAAGAAACCGGGCGGTTAATTATGAAAGAGTTTGAACTAAGGAAACAATTTGAAGGTGCAGCTAACACAGAGCGGTTTGCACCTATCCAAGCGGTTGATCCCACGCAACAAATGCGTGAGAATCAGCAAGTCGAACAACAGAATATGCAGCGTTCGCTGGACGCAGCCGTACGTGATATGCAGCAGCAGGAAGATGCTATGCGTATTGCAAAGGATATGGAGCTACAACAACTTCAGGGTTTCTCTAAAACTCTTATGGAAACCTTGAGCACTGCAGCTAAAGGGTACCAGCAAAATCAAGCTGATAAATTCTTCGCTGAGGGTATGGCCGATGTCACTAAGATGCGGGCCATGCATCCAGACTTTGATGAACAGGAAGCAGCTCTAAAAGCAGATGACGCAGCATTCCAAAGCGGTGTTGACAAACTGGCAGAACAAGGTCTTGCACCTGACGTCGTTGCACGTATGCGTAGCTTGTCGGGTTATGCAGCCTACGGTTACAAACGTGGTGTGGCTACCGGTTACGGTGATTCTTACAGTGCTTTTGTTGACAAGGCTTTTGCTGAAGACAATGTAACTGAAATTACATTGGATGGTGTTACATTCACACCAGCCACGGCAGTAGGTGCTGATCAAAAGATGGCAGCTCTGGCTGTCATTCAGACACAGTTCCGTCGCCAAAACGCACTGGAAGAAATCTCCCCTGGCATGTTGAACAAATATGTCATGCCACAGATGCGGGAGAAAGAAAAAAACTTTGAGCTTTCTGTAAGATCTGCTGAGCTGAAAGAGCAGCAACAAAGTCAACGATCTACTGCCCTTACTAATTTAGGGACTGAGATTCGTCTACTTGACACTGCAAACCCGGAGTCTCTTAATAACAGCTACTTCCAAGACACGATGGATGCCTTGAGAAGGGCAGGTATGACAGCTACTGACGCTAGAAAAGCTATCTTTACACACGTCATTTCACTGCAAAGTTACGACAGAGAGTTCCGCATCACCGCAGAACAAGCTGATTTAGTCTTTGCAAGTAGCAACAACTACATGGGTAAACCGTGGAAGCAGGTGTTTGCGTCTGAGCTAGGTACAGCACGTCGAGAGGCGTTGAAGGAGCGGTTGCAACTCGATGAACTTGCAGATGCTGAAAACCTGCAAAACAGAGAGGATTGGACTGACCGTGTTCTTGAAGATCTACGAAGATTCGGTGCTGCACCTGAAGTCAAAGTCAAAGAACTTATCGATTATAGTCAAGAACAATATGGTGGTGTAGATGAACGCCTTACTAATTACCTTGATAACTCAACACGAGAAGCTGCTGATCTACAAGACCAGAAAGACCGTGCTGACATTTTAATCAAATCAGGTGACTTTACCGTTACTGAGTTTAACAAAGCAGAATACTCTTTGCTGCATGGCAATAAAGATTATGCAGATGCTGCAAAGCGTATTACAGAGATGTACGGCATGGGTGGCCGTGAAAACGCCGGACTCCGAAAATACGAAGATGGCATTAAAGGGGCTATCAAAACAGCATTGATTGATGATGGTCAAGTACCACGTGACCTATCTGGTCAATCTATTGTTGTCGCTGACTACGCGATTGCAGATTTACATGCACGTGCACAAGTGATCTTGATGGATCCGAAAGCACCAGAAAACATGACTCTACAACAGGCTTACCAACAAGCTATGTTGCAGATCTCAGAAGAAATTGCCAACGGCAAAACTGGTGTTTATCAAAGGGAGGGGAAAGGAAGTGCAACTAAATTTCAGAACCCTCTATTCAATCCTAGATCCGATCTTAGCAGAGAGTCGCAGTCAGACGTAGCGAGAAACATCCGTAACGTCGCTTTTGACAGGGGCAGAGCGGGCCTCATCAAAAACACCGGAGGTATCTTTACAGACGCTGATAAAGAAGAGCTGAGTGATCCTTCCCAGCCCCGTGGTGCAGGTCACATGAAACTGCGTAGATATGTAGAAGAGCACAACCTTAGACATAAAGATGATCCACTCACATTTGATGAAGCTAAGTCTTTGCTTCTTGACCCTAATGGCGAACTGCCCAAAAAAGACGCTTATGAAGGTACTGCCGCTCTGAACGGTCACATGAATCTTCTGACTAGCCCCACACCAAACAGAGTAAATCGTATCGGTGTGTATGGCGGTCACCTTCCTGCTCACATTAGGACTTCACCATCTGGTTTCCACGATGTTTCTAGAGCATCCGTAGATTACGGTTTGCCCGAAGCTGTCGCACCTCTGGCTGGTATCATATACCAAGGCATTGGTATGTCCGACGACTACGAAACTCCTCACCAAGAAATCAAAGCACTCGCAGAAACTCTGTCCGGCATTCCAGAAGTTGCTAATGCAGCTACACCTGGAGAAGCTATTCGCGCGTACAGAGAGCACGGTGACTTCGAGTCACAACAGGATGCAGATGAGTTTGTAGCTGATGCGATGCAACGCCTCCAGGAGCACAGCATTCCTCCTGAGGTTCCATATATCAACAAACCCCTTATTGAAGGTAGACCCTTCTCTAATCCTGCAGTGATGGGAGCTGCTGCCAAAGAGTTTCTTACGGGAGACACTGGCGTAGGTACTGGAGAACACGTCCACGTATCTTTATTTAATGCTAAAGGCCAAAACCTTGACCCATCGTCCGTGCTCGGTCGTTTGTTAGTCAATGGTGAACCATTAGCAGATCTTTTTCAAATGACTTCTGGCTACGGCCCACGTATTCATCCTGTTTATGGAGTTCGTAAGTTCCATAATGGGATCGACTTTGCTACACCCAAAAACACACGCATCTCTGTCAGTGGTGCAGAATATATCACAACACGAGTTGATTCTGGTGGTGGCGGAGTGATTTCCATTTATGCCTTGCCAGACGGCAGTGAGATAGTTCTGATGCACGGATCGAGAGCAAATCTCAAATAAGAACTATGACTTCTACTCCTACGGGACCTGTCAACGACGATAAACAGTATCAAGATGACATAGATAGGGATTCTGTACTCGATGAGATTGCAGACAGATTAGAAAACGAATATCCAGAGGGCATCCCTTCATTTGATAATCTGGTTAAAGAACGCCCGAAAGAAGAACCAAAAACTGAAGCACAACCTGAAACTAAGCCTGAAGCTAAACCTGAAGAGCCAAAAGAGGAAGAAACCAACAATCCACTTCAAGAGGTGGGCACCGCTGTCGTAGGTGCAGGTATCGACCTTGTAGAAGGCGTAGGCGGTACGGCTGAGGGTATTCTTACAGGTCAGTTACTTGACCCTAAATTCAAGCCTTCCTGGCTGCAGGTTGACGATGAAGTTGAACCTATGAACAAAACGGTGTGGGGTAACTTTCTCCGCAACGTCTTGGAGTTCGGTGCTGGTTTTGTAGGCACTGGAGGTATCGCTCATGTTTCCAAGCTGAATAAGGTCAAGCATATTATCAATGGTAGTAAATATGTACCAGGCGCACTGAAGGTGTCAGGTGCTGGCCGCAGTGCTACCGCAGTGTTTGTCAGTGAGCGTTCGATGGAATCAACCATCAACGACTCGCTGCAACCTCTGATGCCCTGGTGGACGTTGACTGCTACCAATGAAGAGTCTTCACCTCTGGAAAAGAAAGCCAAGCATGTCTTGGAAGATCTTGGCATGGGCTGGGCTGTTGGTAAAATCTTTAGTTTCCGTGCAGGCAAAGCAGCCGCTGAGGCTGTCGATGCAGGTACAAAAGAAGGTGCACAAAAAAACCTCACTGCACTTACACAAGAAATCGATGCTGTAACCGCTACTGCAAAGAAATTAGAGGATGGCAGTAAAGAACAAACACGCCAGCTTAAGAAGCTTGCTAGGCTGCAAGAACAACTTAAGAAAGCTCAGGACGCACATCCCGACATTGTGGAGAAACGTACTGCTGCTGAGATTGCTGAGGCACAAGATAGTGCTGTTAAGGAAAACATTCAGTTAGAGCTGTTTGATAAAAACCTGACGGAACCAACACCTAACATTCACCCAGACTACTTCGACTTGCCTGACAAAGGTTTGCGTGGGGTGCGTCCAGGCAACCTGTACCAGCACATGAAAGACATGCTGGCTATGGCTAACCGTGGGGATCTTTCCGCTGGTCAGCGTGCACGCCTTGTCACAGACGCAGCTCTTACCCGCATGGCACGGAGCAGTGCTGAGGTCCGCAAACAGATCGCTGCATTCGCAGAAGAGGTGCAACGTGGTCTAGAGATTCCTGCCGGTCAGAATGTGGCAGGACTCGGCACCAACATGATGGGTGTCAAACAGCTTGCTATTGCTAAATACACCGACATCATGGGTCTGTTTCCCGATTTGTCTAAGGGTGATTTTGCAGACATTCAAAAGATGCTGATGGAAGACAGTGTGAATGTTATTTCGGTTGATGGCAGCACTGTTGCAGTTCCAAACGCAGCTAACGCTATGGCACTGGAGATGTTGATGTATGACCTCAACACTGCAGTATCCACTAAGGCTATGGCCTTGCATTCTGTGGCAGACAAGATTCCTGTAGAAAAAGGTCTTACAAACCTGTTGGATAAGGTCGAAGCTGCTTTCCGCCTTAATCAGGAAGCAAGCGAGTTTGCTGGATCACTGTTGCGGTCCCGACGTGGTGACGTCAAAATGGGCACCGGTTTGGGTAAGGCAGCAAGAGAGAAAAACCTTAGCAAGTTTATGTCTAACTTGCGTAGGATTGTTAAGAATGATCCTGAAATGACAGAGACGTTCTTGCGTGCTTTTGCAGAATCTAACGGCGAAGTACATACGCTCGAAGCTATGCGCCGCTACGCTGCGGACACTGTATTTAACATCCAATCAGTCTTTGGGGTGAAAGGTGCACGTAGTAAGTTTGTTGACGGTTTGTTTAGCACTCTTTACAACTCTATTCTCTCAGCACCTAAAACCCTTTCACGGGCTGCGTCTGGTACAAATCTACTGGTAGGCCTGCGTCCGTTGCAGTTGATGGTAGGTGGTATTTTGACACCAGGTGATGTCAAATCATTTGCCAAAGGTTATCACATGGCATTTGATGGGTTTTTTGGAGGCATTGGTGAAGCGTGGGCTTTGGCTAAAAACACTCACTATTCACTTGTGCACAACCAAGCTGGTCCTTATGTAAACCAGATGATTTCTCCTGCGGAACGTACGCATTGGAAAAACCTTGGCCGTGTTATCGAATCTCAAGGTAGCACTGCTGAAAAAGCCATGTACCGCCTGACCAGCGTCATTCAAGATTTCAACAATCAGAGCTGGGTTAGGTACCCGTCAAACTTTATGACGACGATTGACGCCTTTAGCAAAACGCTAGTTGGACGTCAAGAGCTAAAAGCTAGGGCTTTTGAGGCTGCATGGAATGCAGGCGACGGACAGGTCACAAAGGAACTTATTGAAAGATACGAACGTGAGTTCCGCAGCAAAATCTTCGGACAGAATGGTGAGGTCATTGACATAGCTGCAGAACATGCAGGTAAAGAAGTGGCTTTGCAGCTCCCGTTGACAGGCAAGCTAGGTGACTTTGAGCGGTTCGTGAACTCTACTCCACTGCTAAGGCCGTTCTTCCTGTTTATGAAAACAGGTGCTAACGCTATCTCTGTTGTTCAAAAGCACACACCTTTGCTTGCACGATTCAACAGTGAGGTCAGAGCAATCCTGAGCGCAACACCTGACAACCTTGACAATGTACTGAAATATGGCATTACAGATGTTGGTCAGCTAGAGGCTGCAAAAGCCATGGTTCGGGGTCGAGTTGCTACTGGCTACCTGACTGTTGGTGCAGCGACTGGTCTTTATGCCACAGGCAGATTGACTGGTAACGGTCCTGCAGACCGTGAAGAACGCAGAGCATGGGAACAGACTGGCTGGCGGCCTAGGTCAATTAGGCTGGGTGATAAGTACATCAACTACGATGGTCTGGAACCGTTTGCATCTATGTTGGCACTGATTGCTGACATTGGTGACAACTTTGTAAAAGGCAAGCTTAGCGAAACTGGTGCTGAAAATGCATGGCGTAAGGTCGGATACCTTGTCGCAATGAACCTGACCAATAAATCATTTTTGGCTGGTCTACAACCTTTGACTGAAGTTCTCGCATTTGACGGTGCGCGGTCTGAGGTGTGGGCTGCCAACCTTACAAATAATTTTATCCCTTTTAGCGGTATTCGTAACGAGATTGCAAACGTTCTGAACCCAGGTCTGCGAGAACTGGAGAATGACTTTATGCAAACAATTATGAACCGCAACCCGATTGCACGTGGATTCTTGGCACGTAAACGTGACCCGATGAACGGCCAGGTCATCCGTGATTGGGACTTCCCAACACGACTGTGGAATAGCATTTCTCCTATCCAGCTTTCTGATGCTGACACGCCGACACGTAGACTTCTGCGTGACAGCGGTTTTGACCTTGTTTCTACGTTTACCAAAGACGATAAAGGTAACAAGCTAACCCCGCGTCAACGTGAGAATCTTGCTGATTTGATGGGAGGGTATAGAAATAAGTACGGACAAACCATCGAAGAAGAGCTTACTGAATTGTTCAAAGATCCAGGAATCCGTAAGGAAATGGAAGATTATAGAAGGGCACGTCAAAATAACATTCCTGGTAAAACACCTGACGACCCTTTGAATCTCAGTCTCGATAAATCTAATTTTATGGGCGAGATTGAACGTATTTTCAGCACAGCTAAAAAAGACGCCTTGGCTGGTTTGGAAGATATGTTCCCTGAACTCGTTGAATCCTCTAACGCACGACGCGGTGCAGAAGCGGCACAACGAAATAGCAATGTTGATGAGGCCATACAAATCCTCAGAGACCAAAAAAACCGATAACCTAAAGGTACCTAATGGCGACATTTGATACGTTCACAGGAAACGGCACTAAAGTTTTCTTTGACTTTACATTTGAATACCTGGAACAGTCTGACGTCAAAGTCAGCCTGAATGGCACCACCCAGCCTACAACTGCATATTTCTTCTCGACTGATACGAGAATCCAATTTAATACTATCTCTGCCGCCACCACCCTGCAAGAAACAACGGGGGCTCCTAAAAATGGAGTCACCGTTCGGGTGTTTCGTGAGACAGACATTACTGAACTGAAGTCTACGTTCTTTGCCGGATCTGCTATCAGGTCCCAGGATCTTAACGATAACTTCAACCAAAACAACTTTGCTGTCGAAGAGGTTCGCGATCAGTACGTCACCAGGACGAATGGTCAGTTCGACACGGACGTTGACATGAACAGCAACCGTATTACGGAACTTGCTGATCCCACTGCAGCTACTGATGCTGTCAACAGGCAGTACCTGGAGCAGGAAACCTGGGACAACGAAACTCAGACTCTGCACAGCGATGAGACCTGGACTGACGTAGATACCCAGATTGCAACTACCAAAGCAATCGAGAATCGTATCTCTGCAAAGATCGACACAGCCCTTGAGACTGACGTGCTGGTTGACAGCACTGGTCTTAATAAGACTGGCAATGGTGGTCAGGTTACTCTGGGCATCACTGCCAACTCTGTTGATCTTGATCGCATCAAAAACAGCGACATCATTAACAACGCTGAGCAAGATGCACAAAATCCATCACCTACCGACAACAACATCTTTACCGCTCTTGCGGCTAAGACTCGTCACGATGCACTGGTACAGACTGGTACTCCTGCAGGATCTACATTCCAAACCGGTAAACTCTGGTACCAGAACGACAGCGACCAAACCCTGCACATGTGGGATGGTAGCAAGTGGGATGGCGTTACCTCTGGTGGTACTTTTACCAAGCTAGAAAAAGTTATCTATGTTGACTCTGTAAACGGTAACGACAACAACGAAGGTCACCGCATCTCAAGTCCTAAGGCAACTATTAAGGCTGCTGTAGAAGCTATCAATAGTGACTCTACATTCGGTGACGGCAGTGTTGTGTTGGTCGCTCCTGGTGTCTATCAGGAAGCTGCACCTATTGACATTCAAAAGCGTGACGTCGCTATCATTGGTGCGTCGGTTCGTAACGTCATCGTGCACCCGACCGCTGCTACAGAAACCAACAGCCTGTTCCGTGTAAACAGCGGTACATACCTGCACAACATGACGTTTACGGGTATGAAGGCCAGCGGTACTCGTGGTGCTACTGGATCTCTGTGGGAAGATGCTACCCACGGCCTGCCTCCAACACAAGGTTGGAACGTGTCGTTCTTCCCGAACGCCATGATCTTCAAGTCTCCGTACATTCAGAATTGTACAAACTTTTCTGACTCGGAGATTGACAACAACAACCTGCAGTTTTACGCGGGTACCGAAGACAAAGGTCGTGCAGGTGACCTTGACCACGCTCCTACTGGCGGCGGCCTTCTCGTCGATGGTTCAACACCTCACGACGATTCTCCGCTTCGTTCTATGGTTGCGGACAGCTACACCCACACTGCACTAGATGGTCCTGGCATTTTCGTGACCAACAACGGTTACACCCAGGTCACTTCTAGCTACGCTTTCTTCAACCACTTCCACATCGCATGTATCAACGGTGGACAGGCTAACCTTGCAGCATCAACAACCGACTTTGGTCGATTCTCGTTGGTTGCAGAAGGTAAGTCAACAACCGAGATCTTTACTGGTCAGGTAAAAGGCACACCTAGTTCTGGCGATATTACATTTACTGTTGACGGTGTTGCAGCAAATGCAACATGGCACGGTTCATCCCTACGCCCCGCCAGTAATATGTTGGTAGAGGTTGGTGGCAATCTTTATCCGATCCTTTCTTCTACTGTAGTTTCTTCTACTGAGTTTACAGTTACTATCAGCCGACCAAACACAGGTGATCGTACCATCAACGATGGTCTTTCTAATAACCCTGCCGATAACTCGTCCGTTAAGTTCTACCTGCGTTCTATGATTGCGTCCTCTGGACACACCATGGAATATGTCGGTGCTGGTGTTGACTACCGCGCACTGCCTGAATATGCTGCAGGTACTTATGCTGTCGGATCTGGTACGAGCCCTAACGGTGTTCACCAAGAATCACACCAGAAAAAAGAGCTAAACAACGGTAAAGTTTGGGCTGCTATTACTGACCACAACGGTAAGTTCCGTGTTGGTGATACCTTCAGTGTTGACCAGCAATCTGGCTTTGTTGACATTCCTGCAGGTGCGTTGTCGGTTTCTAAACTGTTGGCTGACATGGATGTCAACGGTAAGAAAATTGTTAGCGACTCTGGTAACGAAAACATTGTTATCAGCCCGCACGGCACAGGTACTGTAGATGTTGAATCTAGCCGCATTACAAGTGTTACTGACCCAACTGGTGCACAGGATGCTGCTACTAAAAATTATGTTGACACCTTTGTTAATCAGACTGCCAACATTGGTGACGATCAAGTAACTAGCGCAAAAATTGCAGACGGCACGATTGTAGAAGGTAACCTTGCAGATGATGCTGTTACTTCAGCTAAAATTGCAGACGGTACTATTGTAGAAGGTAACCTTGCAGACGATGCGGTCACATCTGCTAAGATTGCTGATGGCACTATTGTCAACGGAAACATTAGCGATGACACAATTACAAGTGCAAAACTGACTGCAGCTACTGTTGTTACTGATAGTGATCAAAGCGCAAACGGTTTTAGTGTAAACGAAACTTCGTTCTTTACTACTGCAGCAGCTGACGCACGTTATTTTAACATCAGTTCTGGCGATACCATCAAAGATGGTCAAACGTTCCCAGATAACGACACTACCATTGCTACTACTGCTGCTATCAACGATAGAATCATCGACCTTGTTGAAGAGGTTGGTGGTTTTGTACCACTAGCATCTGAAGCAAATTTTCCTAACGCTAACCCTGATGTAAACGATGGTGCTGGCACTATTGTTTCTATTGGTGTTTTAGGGACAAGTTATAGTCCCACTAATGGAACGGTTACTATTCCAGACAGTACCTTAACTAATATAACTGGGTCTAACGTTACTATTACTGACTGTGGTACAACTGTATTGGCAGCAGGTTTTGGTTGTTTAGTTGAAACAACTACGACTTTGCATCAATATAAATTCCACCGTCTGACTCCTAAGGCTACTGAAGTCACAACTGTTGCATCTAACGCAAGTGACATCCAAACTGTAGCTAATAACATTGGTGATATTCAGACGGTTGAAGACAACATCAGTGACATCAACACTGTTGAAGATAACATTTCAAACGTAAATACTGTTGCTGGTATTTCTAGTAATGTTACGACTGTTGCAGGTATCAACGCTAATGTAACCACTGTTGCGGGCATTAGCTCAAACGTAACTACGGTTGCAGGTATTAGCTCTAACGTCACTACTGTTGCTAATAACGATTCAAACGTTACTGCAGTTGCAGGTAAGGCTACTGAGATTGGTCGCCTTGGTACCGCTGATGCTGTAGCGGACATGAATACGCTCGGCACAGCAGATATTGTGTCTGATATGAACACGCTGGCTACGTCCAGTAATGTCACCGCTATGAGCAACTGCTCTGATGACATCAGCAACATCAACACTGTTGCAGGTTCTATCAGCAACGTAAACACTACTGCTGGTTCTATCAGTAATGTCAACACTGTTGCTTCTAACATTAGCAGCGTCAACGATTTTGCTGATCGTTATCGAGTTAGTGCAACTGCACCTACCACGTCTCTGCACGATGGTGACCTTTGGTTTGACACTACAGCAGATACCCTCAAGGTTTACAACGCTACCGCAAGTGCATGGCAAGCTGGTGTGACTAGCACCAGTGGTTTTGTTACCACGTCTGGTGCAACCATGACGGGTCAGCTCAACACCATTACGCCAACATCCGGTACTAACGCAACCAACAAAACCTACGTTGACGGTACGATTGACTCTAAGATCGACACTGCATTGACGTCTGATGTGGTTGGTGGTACTGGTATTACGGTTAACGATAACACGCCTGGTAGCGGACAAATTACTGTTAGTGTGACTGCAGGATCTATCGGTGCTACGCAACTGGCTAGCACTGCTGTTACTGCTGGTAACTATGGTTCAGCTACTGAAATTCCTAGCTTTACTGTTGACGCTGACGGTCGTTTGACTGCAGCTTCTACTAACACTGTTAATACTACTACTAACCTTAGCACTTCTACTGCAACTGGTTCAGTTACTGTCAACAGCAGTACTGGTACTAATGCTACTATCAACGAAGCTAGTAGTTCAGCGGCAGGCGTCATGTCTACCGCACACCACGATAAGCTTGACGGAATTGCTGCAGGTGCTCAGGTAAACGTTGGTACAAACTTAAGTCTTTCTCGGAATACCACTTCTGTAACTGTTGCCAGTTCGACAGGAACTAATACAACAATCAATGAAGCTACCAGCTCTAAAGCTGGTGTCATGACTTCAGCAATGCATGACAAGTTGGACGGTATTGCCTCAGGTGCTCAGGTAAACGTTGGCACAAATTTGGGTGTCAGCTTTTTCTCAGACAGCGCAACAGTTACAAGCTCGACTGGCACTAATGTCAGCCTAACGACAGCTACATCGAGTCAAGCTGGTTTGATGTCTAATGGGCTTTTTAACAAGCTTAGTAACATTGAGTCCGGTGCAGACGTAACTGACGCAACTAACGTCAACGCGGCTGGAGCTGTAATGAACAGCGACACCAGCACTTCGTCTATGAGTTTTGTCATCGATCAAGATGACATGAGCAGCAATAGCTCGACTAAAGTTCCGACTCAACAATCGGTCAAAGCATACGTCGATAACAACGCGGGAGCCACGTCTGGTTTGTTCTGGGAAAATGCTAAGAGCTTGTCTTCTTCTTATACTGTCCCTTCTAGCACAAATGCAATGTCTGCTGGACCAATTACTATTGGTTCTGGAGTTGCAGTAACTATCAATAGTGGCACATCCTGGACCGTAGTTTAACACCTTTAATTATGACACAAGTAAATCACAACAGTATTACAGGAATCGGTGCTGGTAACTACGATCCTAAGGTTTTTACAGCCGCTAACTTTGCAAACAACGCTGTCAACGTAAACAAGTTTGCAAGCAACACTAAAGGTTGCATTGAAAAAATTACCCATTTTAATGACGCAACTAATAACATTAGTGACGCAGCTAACAACAGTAACGTTATTATTACCTTTAACTTTACGAGATCTAGCAGTAGCAATGCAATCGTTGCCATTGGATACGTTCCTCAGGGTGGCAGCGATTATAGTCACTTAGTCGGATCATACGTCGAAATTGACAGCACCGGTAAGAAATTTGACATGACTAATTGGAGAACTCCTACCAACGGTTCTGATGGACAGTTAGGTATTTTCCGGATTCAAGGTGCTTGGACTGCAGGCACCCTTGGAGGTGGAACAAGCCATACCTTTAAGATTGGCAAACACACACGTGATGGTAATAACCACTATATGGGCGGAGTTTCCAATCCAAACCAGACATCATCTCGTCACCGCCGAAACACTACGCAAATAACACTGTTTGAAACTGATCAGCTTAACTTTTTCACTTAATTATGGCTATTAAATTTACCGATAACGGCATGTTTGGTCTGAAAGAAGGTGGTGTTGGAAGCGGTGTTATTGATGCAGATGTTATTGCAAACAATACCGTTACGGCTGACCAATTAGCACCGACTGCTGCAGGTTCAATTATTGGGGTTCATCATTTTGCTGATGCTACTCACAACATTACTGTACCTGATACTAAACAGGCTGTTATAATTGAGACATCTTTTACTAGAAAACGTACTGACACATCTATTTGGGCTTACGGTTTTACACCTGTTAGAGGTCAAAGCGCATACCGTCCTGGACTTTATATTCAATTAGACTCTACTATGAAAACAGAGGCTGCACTGTTTACATCACCACCTGCCAGTATGAATGATGATGGTGTTAATGGAATGTGCCAATATAATGGTGTATGGCGTCCTGAAGAATTAGCAGGAGAAACTACTGTTTCAGTTTATCTTGGTATAAGGAGTGGTAACAACAGCAATCAACGGGCTGGTAACTACTGGAACCCAAGCCAACGTTCTGCTCGTGACCAAGACCACACCACTCAAATTACATTTTTTGAGTTACTAGATCCCTGCGTACGCACTACCGAGAGTGCTGACGAAATTCAATTCGGAGAGTAATGTCACTTACAATTCACGGAACTGAAGGCAAACTTACTGGCCTTCCAGTTGGCGGCTTACCCAACGGCACTGTAACAGCCGCAAACATTGCAGACAACACACTTACTAGAGCTAAGTGCACTGATATTGGTGAGGACATCCAACATGTCCATTTTCAATCAGGAAAAATAGATGAGTGGCAGTCTCAATTAGCAAATATTACCTATACATCCTTCTCTGTGCCTAGACAGAGTGACGATGATGGTATTGTATTTATGGGTTGGATTCCTCTTGCTGGTGAGGAGTCTTACCGGTGCGGCGAGTACATTCACTACAACGGCACTAACAAGTACGACAAAAGTGCAAAAATAGCTAGTTGGAACAACGATAGTAACGATGGTATTTTCGGTTTCGTTATGTATCAAGGTGCTGATCAAGCCAGTTCGTTAGGGACCCATAAAAACCTAAGAGTCAAGCTTGGCCATAGCTCTCGCAGTGGCTCTAACGAACGCTGTGGTGCGTTTCATAACCCTGGAATGGGTCGTTCTGCTGATCGGCACCGGAATAGAACGACACAAATCCACTTTCTTGAGTGCGACAACCTTACTATTGTTTCTTAATTATGCTTCCCCTTAACTCCGACGAGGCCGGTATTCCTCATATCCTACGCAACGATTCCAGTTACGCTGGAGCTGCTTGGTCCCACGGATTTGATCCAGGTCAAACAGGTTTTAACTATGAAGGTTTGATTTGGGATCCTGATAACGCTATTCCAAAACCTACTGAACAAGAACTTTTTGATAAGTGGACTGATACATACAAGGCACAGTGGCAGCAAAGTGGCGAATCAAGCCCTTGGACAGAGCTGCGCCATAATCGTGACATTCTGCTGACTGAATCTGATTGGATGGCAGTTTCTGACAGAACTATGTCAGACGCTGAAACAGCGTATCGCCAAGCTCTGCGTGATT